>TBL_comb47_HYPODRAFT_10003280_pt1 | contig 19272 bp, 18 predicted proteins | sample TroBogypolimnion_40_FD_10682 | JGI IMG/M metagenome (IMG submission 10682) | reverse complement strand
ATCGGTTATGTCTTCCCTTTATGAAATGGAATTGGAGAACATCAAGGAAAGAACAATGGTCGGTCGTCAGGTATATGTTCAAAAGGGTGGTATTCTTGGTCGTCCTACCAATTCAACAGAAACAGAGGTTGATTTTCTCAAAAAAGAACAGACACTACGAATACTAAAGTCATTGAAAAAAGGATTGACAATTCGTGAAATATGTAAGGTGGTTGATTGTTCTAACAAGACGATTATAAAAACCAAGAAATTAGGTTTAAAACACAATTTAATCCCCTGTTAGACACATTAATCTTTTTACAATCGTTTAGTTAATATTTTCTGATTTTTGATAAATGAAATAATGTTGAAATGTATTATAGTTAGATTTATAAAATCCTAACACAACTATATGAATGGATTTAGTAAGAAAATATTTATAATTAATACATTTTATAAAAGGTTTAGATTATCGTCATTACTACTTTCCACATTTGGGTTATTTTGGTTTTGGGAGTATGGGTTTAGAGTTTTCACAATAATATTTTGGTTTAAATTAGTATCGTATGGGATAATATACCTGTTAATAAATCAATATAATTCTAATGAATACAAATACTATGAAAATTTGGGAGTTTCCAAATCAATCTTATGGACTATCACACTTTCCTTTGACTTTATCTTATTCATAATTTCAGTATTGTTGTTAAATCGGTTCAAATGAAACACTTATTAGAAGTAGATAGTGTTCAATTAGAATTTAATAATAGGAAAATCCTATCTGATGTTTATTTAAAAGTAATGACAGGGGATATTATAGGGTTATTGGGAAGGAATGGTCAAGGGAAAACCTCACTATTTCAAATAATTCATGGGGTTTTAAATTGTGATAAATCTGTAAGGGTTGATAAAATAAATCAACCACAACTATTTCGTAATCCTGAAATTTTAAGGTTTCTCCCACAATATCACTTTATACCAACATCACTTTCACCTAAACGAATTTTTTCAGATTTTAATTTAGATTTTTCAACTTTTGAAAATAAATTCAAGGAGTTCAAGTCAAAACTTAACTCAAAATTCATCACCCTTTCAGGTGGTGAAAAAAGGATAATAGAAATTTATATCATAGTCAAATCCAAATCATATTTTTCAATTTTGGATGAACCCTTTACCCAATTAAATCCTCTCCAAATTGAAAAAATCAAAGAATTGATTTTGGAAGAAAAGGAGAACAAAGGATTTATTATTTCGGATCACAAGTATGAGGATGTTCTTGAAGTTTCCAATACTATATATGTTTTAACAAGTGGTAAAATACATTCGGTGTCAAATATTAATGAAATTGAAAGTTTGGGTTATTTGAACTTAAAATAATTTCAATCAAAACAGGATATTATTTGTTTAGATAGAATAATTGATTTCGTCAATCATATCATAAAACGAGACCAATCCTTTAATAAAATGGTTAGATAATTGTAACGGACACTCTACTTAAGGGAATTATCATTTTGGTGATAATTCCCTTTTTTCATTTTCTGCAGTACCACCCCTCACATTAAGATCAGAATAAATAAAGCTCATTGTTGTAAATCTTTCCTGTTTAAACATAAAATATATACCAAATATTCTTGCAAACATTGTAACAGAATAAATTTTTTATGGGTAAGTATTCGTTAGAAAATACTCCGAGGATTATTCCCCTTAGCATTTTTAAAATGTACTACTTTTAGTACTTGATTTTAATAATTACAAATTCATTAGTTTAAAGCCGGACAGAAAAAATAGGATTAAGAAAATAGTCAGTAAAAATTTATATAAAAAAAGAAAAATTATGTCAGTTCTAATTGGTGATAAGGAATACTTTAAAGGTATTCATCAGATTCAATACGAAGGTTTAAAAAGCGATAATCCATTGGCTTATCGTTGGTATGAAGAAAATAAAGTGGTTGCCGGTAAAACGATGAAAGAGTGGTTACGATTTGCTGTGGCTTACTGGCATTCTTTTGTTGGTAATGGAGGCGATCCGTTTGGAGAGCCCACACAAATTTACCCATGGAATGAAAAGCAGGATGCAGTTGCAAAAGCAAAAGATAAAGCGGACGCTGCATTTGAATTCATTACCAAATTAGGCTTGCCTTATTATTGTTTTCATGATGTGGATGTGGTTGATTATACTAATGATATAAATGAGAACGATAAACGTTTGCAAACACTCACTGCTTATTTACAACAAAAACAGGAAGCCAGTGGCGTAAAATTACTGTGGGGTACAGCCAATGTTTTCAGCAACAGAAGATATATGAATGGCGCTTCCACCAATCCTGATTTTCATGTACTCACTCATGCAGCGGCACAGGTAAAAGCAGCACTCGATGCAACGATCGCATTGAAAGGCGAGAACTATGTTTTCTGGGGAGGAAGAGAAGGCTATATGAGTTTGCTCAATACAAATATGAAACGCGAGAAAGAGCATCTGGCAAAATTTCTGCACACTGCAAAAGATTATGCAAGAAAAAATGGTTTTAAAGGAACATTCTTCATCGAACCCAAGCCATGCGAGCCTACCAAACATCAGTATGATTATGATAGTGAAACCGTAATTGGTTTCCTGCGTCAATACGATCTGATCAATGATTTTAAACTCAATATCGAAGTGAACCATGCAACGCTTGCAGGACATACATTCCAGCATGAGTTACAGGTTGCAGTAGATGCAGGACTCTTAGGATCAATGGATGCGAATAGAGGCGATTATCAAAATGGTTGGGATACGGATCAGTTCCCGAATAATATCAATGAATTGACAGAAGCGATGCTGATCATTGTGGAAGCAGGTGGTTTTGGTGGCGGTGGTATCAACTTCGATGCAAAGCGAAGAAGAAATTCAACTGATCCTGCTGATCTTTTTCATGCACATATCGGAGGTATCGACACATTTGCAAGAGCATTGATCACTGCTGATGCTATTCTGCAAAAATCAGACTATAAGAAATTACGTGCTGAACGATATGCTTCATTCGATACTGCGAAAGGAAAAGAATTTGAACAGGGAAAATTAAGCTTAGAAGATCTCAGAGCATATGCTGTTGAAAATGGTGAACCCAAAGTAACCAGCGGCCAACAGGAATATTTTGAAAATATAGTTAACAGGTTTATTTAGAGTTAAAGAAACGGGGTACGGAAAAACGTATCCCGTTTTTGTTTTTAATGACTGCTTAAAAAACATCTATGTCATTTATTGATACTTCATCCAAATCCTCTGATACAAGTTTTGAAAAAGGAAATCCTTTATATACTATGATGCTCACTTTGGTGGCAACATTGGGCGGATTATTATTTGGTTATGATACTGCAGTTGTAAATGGTGCAGAAAAGTCTTTAGTTGGTTTTTATATCGGCGATCCTGAAAAAAACAAGTTTGTTCCGGAAATTAGTAAAGTGATCAGTCAATACAGGATCACATTGATGCTTGTGTTGTTTTTGGTGTTTATCATTATCTGCGGGCAAATTTTCAAGTTATTAGGTAAACAAAAAGGAATCATCGCAAGTGTTGTGATCTTAGGATTGACTGGGATTTGGGCTTATTCCTTTTTGAGTAAACCATTGCCGCAGGATATTGCTGCTATCAAAGATACTGCTGATGCTGTGAAAGGTTTTGTCATTTCAAGTGCATTGATAGGTTGTGTGATCGGAGGTTCTTTATCCGGATTCATTTCAAAATCACTCGGTAGAAAAAACGGACTCATCATTGCTGCGATCGCTTTTTTCTTGTCAGCAGTAGGTGCCTGGAAACCCGAGGCATTTAATGTTTTCGGAACATTAGATGTTTATTCATTTGTGATCTATCGCATCATCGGTGGAGTAGGAGTGGGTATTGCTTCTATGATATCACCCATGTATATCGCTGAAATTGCTCCCGCAAATATTCGCGGTAAATTGGTTTCATTCAACCAGTTTGCCATCATCTTCGGAATGCTGGTGATCTACTTTGTGAATTATTTTATTGCCAAACAGGGAAATGAAGAATGGTTGATCACAGAAGGTTGGAGATGGATGTTCTTCTCCGGTGCGATTCCCGCAGGTATCTTTTTAATATTGTTATTCTTTGTTCCTGAAACACCACGCTATTTAGCGATACAGGGAAAAGATGAAAAAGCATTGAGTGTATTGAATAAAATTGCAGGGAGGGAATCTGCTCCCAATATTTTAAAAGAAATTAAAAGCACATTGCACGAAAACAATGCACCATGGTTGTCTTATGGATTCCTGATCATTTTCGTAGGGATTATGTTGTCTGTTTTTCAGCAATTTGTAGGAATCAATGTGGTGCTGTATTATGCAGGAAATATTTTCCGTAATATGGGTGCATCAACTGATTCATCTTTATTGCAAACCATCATTGTTGGTTCGGTTAATTTATTGTTTACGGTTGTTGCAATCGTTACCGTTGATAGATTTGGAAGAAAACCTTTGATGATCATCGGTTCAATCGGCATGGCTATAAGTATGATCGCATTAGGACTTACCTTTTATTTTAATCATGTAGGAATCGCAGCATTGATTTTCATGCTCACTTACACTGCAGCATTTGCAATGAGTTGGGGACCGGTATGTTGGGTATTGCTGGCAGAAATATTTCCCAATAGCATTCGCGGTGCATTATCCATTGCTGTAGCTGCACAATGGATCGCTAACTGGATCGTATCGTTAACATTCCCGATGCTGAATGATAATGTTTGGCTGACAGAAAAATTCAATCATGGATTTGCCTATTGGGTCTACGGTATCATGAGTATTATCTCAGCTATTTTCATGTGGAAGTTTGTTCCCGAAACAAAAGGAAAAACATTAGAATCCATGGAACAGTTATGGAAAAAATAAAAAATTGACCATGTTATTATTAGGAATAGACGTAGGCACATCATCAATAAAGGTTTCCGTTATTGAAGCGGCAACGCAAAGAGTCATTGCATCAGCACAATATCCCGAAACAGAATCAGAAATTATATCCCTTCAAAGTGGATGGGCCGAACAATCACCGGATCAATGGTGGAGCGATGTTCAGGCTGCCATTAAAAAATCGAATGCAACAGGAAAATATGATCCTACAAATATTGGCGCTATCGGCATCGCCTATCAAATGCACGGATTGGTGTTGATTGATAAAGAAGGAAATAGTTTACGCAACAGTATCATTTGGTGCGACAGTCGTGCTGTGCCTTATGGCGAAGCCGCATATCATGCAATAGGTAAAGAAAAATGTTTGGAGCACTTATTAAATTCTCCGGGCAATTTTACTGCTGCAAAATTAGCATGGGTAAAAGAAAACGAACCCGAAGTTTATAATAAGGCAGATAAAATTTTATTGCCGGGAGATTTTATAGCATTCAGATTAACTGATACAACAACAACCTCTGCATCTGCATTGTCCGAAGGAATTTTCTGGGATTTTACAACCAATGCGATCTCTAAAGACGTATTGGAGTATTTCGGGTTTGATGAAAAGATCTTTCCAACTATTCAGGAAGTATTCAGCGATCATGGAAAAGTTTCCAAGAAAGTGGCAGCTGATTTAGGATTAAAAGAAGGAATACCTGTTACGTATAAAGCAGGCGATCAGCCTAACAATGCACTGTCATTAAATGTATTGAATGCAGGAGAATTTGCAGCAACAGCGGGTACTTCAGGCGTTATTTACGGCGTGGCAGATCAGTTGTTATTTGACAATGAAACAAGAATAAACAGTTTTGCCCATGTTAATCATACTGCAAATAAAACAAGAACAGGTGTTCTGTTATGCATTAATGGAACAGGCATTATGAACCGATATGTAAAACAATTGGCAGGTACACAATTGTCGTATACAACATTCGATCAACAAGCATCTTCAATTAAAGCAGGAAGTGAAGGGCTGCATATTTTGCCTTTTGGTAACGGCGCAGAAAGGATATTCAATAATAAAATTGTTGGTGCACATTTTGAAAATATTGATCTGAATAAACATGCCGCTCCTCATTTCTTCAGAGCTGCACAAGAAGGAATTGCATTTGCATTTAAATATGGTTTTGATATCATGCAATCCAATGGAATGAAACCAACGATGATCCGTGCAGGAAAAGCAAATATGTTTTTAAGTAATGTATTTACAGAAGCATTGGTAAATGTGATCGGCGTACCGATTGAATTGTATGAAACAGATGGAAGTGCAGGTGCAGCAAAAGGTGCAGGCATCGGCGTAAAATTTTATGTATCAGCAGAGGAAGCTTGTGATATAAAGAAAAGTATGGGTATCATTGAACCTTCAAATATTTCTTTGTATCAGGAATTGTATGAGCAATGGCAACAAACTTTAAATCGTCACATCATCAAATAAAGATTGCGTATGTTAATGCATCAAACAATGCGTTGGTTTGGACCGCATGATCCTGTTTGTTTATCCGATATCCGACAAGCCGGTTGTAAAGGAGTTGTAACGGCATTGCATCATATTGCTGTGGGTGATATCTGGACGATAGAAGAGATCAATCAGCGAAAAAAAGTGATCGAGGATGCAGGACTTACCTGGACTGTGATAGAGAGTCTGCCTGTAAGCGAAGACATAAAAAAGCAAACAGGAATTTATTTATTGCACATTGAAAATTATAAACAGAGTTTACGAAATATTGCAGCCTGCGGATTGAAAGTGGTCACGTATAATTTCATGCCGATCCTTGACTGGATGCGAACCGATATTGCTTTTGAATTACCTGATAAAAGTAGAGCATTACGATTTGAAAAAGCGGCTTTCATCGCATTTGATCTCTTTATATTGAAACGTCCGAATGCCGAACAGGATTACACTTCAGCAGAAATTAAAAAAGCTGAGTTAAGGTTTCACTCATTAACGGAAACCGAAAAAGATATTTTGTACAACAATGCTTTGATGGGTTTGCCGGGAAGTGAAGAAAGTTTTACACCTGAACAGATTTTAAAAGCATTGAAAAATTATGAATCGATCGATGCAAATAGATTAAAGCAACATTTATTTTATTTTTTACGACAAGTAATTCCTGTTGCAGAAGAATGCGGTTTGCAGATGGCTATTCATCCAGATGATCCACCATATCCATTATTGGGATTGCCGAGAATCGTTAGCACCGAAAAAGATCTGGAAGAATTATTGCACTGCATTCCATCTCCTGCCAATGGCCTATGTTATTGTACGGGATCTTTAGGCGTTAGAGAAGATAATGATCTTGTAAAGATCATTCAACGTTTCGGTGACCATATTCACTTCATTCATCTGCGAAGTACCAAAAGAGATGAAGACGGAAATTTTTATGAAGCCGATCATTTGGATGGTGATGTAGATATGTATGCTGTGATCAAAGAATTGCTCGTTCAAATGAAAAAAAGAAATGCTCCCATTCCGATGCGCCCCGATCATGGACATCAAATGCTGGACGATCTCAGTAAAAAGACGAATCCGGGTTATGCTGCCATCGGCAGATTAAAAGGGCTGGCAGAATTGCGGGGATTGGAATTGGGAATCCACAGATCTTTCAAATAAGAAACCAAATGGTTATTGATCATGCATTCAATTGATATTAAGTAAAACTCTTTTGCTTGTTTCAAAAAATGATCTCAAAATATAGTTTATGATAATTTTTAAGATACAAAGGTTATTCGTACTGAAATTGGTAACTCTTTTCTTGTCGTCTTTAATAATTTCAAACATTCATGCACAGGTTGATTCTATAATTTCCGGTGTTTATAAAATAGATGGCAATAGTAAACTGCAGGGACGCACAAGCAATTTATCAATGCTCAACGTTCATGTATCAACATTGGCAGCAGGAAAAACAAATCATCCACCAAGAGCATTAATGGATAGAGAAGAATTGATCCTTGTAAAAGATGGTCCGCTTAGCATTACGATCAATGACAGCAGTAAAATATTGGGAAGCGGAAGCATTGCTTTGATCATTGCCGGCGATGCACAAAGTTTCACTAATGCTTCTGATAAACCTGTAAGTTATTATGTGATTGGATTTACTGCGAAAACTCCTGTAAATATAAATCGCGGCAGAAGTAGTGGTGGATCATTTGTGAAAGATTGGAATGAACTTACAGTTAAAAAAACAGCTAAAGGAGAATCGAGGCCTGTATTCGACAGACCGAGCTCGATGTTTGAAAGATTCGAAGTGCATGCTACTACTTTGAATGCTTCTCAGGAAAGTCACGCACCTCATCAACATCCGCAGGAAGAGATCATGTTTTTAATGAATGGAAATGTTACCATGCATATTGCCAATGAAAATATAAAAGCCACAGAAGGCAGCGCCATTTTTCTACGACCTGATGTAGTACATAATTTAATCAATACAGGATCAGAACCCTGTTGGTATTATGCCATTAAATGGTATGGTTCCGCAACAGAAAAATAAAATGAACTATCACTTTTTAAAATCATATTGTTCGTGCATCATGTTATTGGAACTATATTTTTAATACATCCTCAAAGCAAATGTTAAATAAAAGCATGTAATATATATTTTGTATAAACGGTAACTTATTCCAAGGCTTGTCGTTTTACTTTGTTTAGAATTACCAATACATGCTGTTGCAAAAGAAAATACATCTCTTTATTTTTCTGTTATTAATTGTTGCGTTTACTGCAACGGCACAAACACCTGTTCCTAAACTGATACCTGCTAAAAGAATTGTTGGCTCTATCCTTATCGACGGTGAATTAAATGATACTGCATGGCTAAATGCGCCTGTGGCAAAAGAGTTTATCGAATTACGACCCAATCCTTTTAAAAAAGAAAGTAAAGAAAACCGGACAGAAATATATTTTTTGTACAGCAATGAAGGAGTATATATCGGCGGTTATTGTCATGAAGCGGTAAGAGACAGTATTTCTTCTGAGCTGGCTGGCAGGGATGGTTTCGGAAGCAATGATTTTATCGGAATTATTTTTGATACCTATAAAGACAAACTGAACGGCTTTGAATATTTTGTTACACCATTGGGCGAGCAGATGGATGCAAAATTTTCGCCAAACAGTAATGGTGACAATGAAGATTTCAGTTGGAATGCTGTTTGGAAATCTGCTTCCAAAATAAAAAACGATGGCTGGACTTTTGAAATTTTCTTACCTCTTTCTGCTATCAGATTCAGTACGGCAAATGTGCAGGATTGGGGATTGAATATTGTTAGACGAAGACAAAAATCATCAGAACAATTATTCTGGAATCCTGTTGATCCCAATGTGAACGGCTTTCTTACACAGGAAGGTTTTTGGACAGGTCTTGAAAATATTAAACCACCCATCCGTCTTCAATTCTCACCTTATCTTTCTACTTACATCAATCATTATCCATATAACGATCCTGCTATCAGCAATACAAAAAGCAGTATCAATGGCGGTATGGATGTAAAGTACGGCATCAATCAAAGCTTTACATTGGATATGACATTGGTACCCGATTTTGGTCAGGTACAAAGCGATAATCAGGTATTGAATCTTACGCCTTTTGAAGTAAAATATAATGAGAACAGAAGTTTTTTTACAGAAGGAACAGAATTGTTTACCAAAGGAAATTTATTTTATAGTAGAAGAGTTGGCGGTGTGCCTTTATATCACGATGATGTTGTAAATCAACTGAACAACAACGAACATATTGTAGATAATCCAACAGAATCAAGGTTATTGAATGCAACAAAAATATCCGGTCGCACCAGAGGACAGTTGGGTATTGGTTTTTTTAATGCAGTGACAGAGGCCATGTATGCAACTGTGGAAGATGATAATCATCATACACGAAAAATTGAAACAGCACCATTAACCAATTATAATATTGTTGTGTTTGATCAGAGTTTGAAACACAATTCATCGGTATCATTTATCAATACAAATGTGATGCGCAGCGGTCCTGATTATGATGCCAATGTTACTGCTTTCCTATTCGACCTCAATAATAAAAAGAATACGTATGAATGGCAGGGAAAGATTGCGACCAGTTCCCAGTTTGGTTTGAACGGACAAAATACCACCGGTTATTCTCATAAAGCATCTTTTGGTAAAACAAGCGGAAGGTTTAATTTTCAAGTGATACAGGAATTATTGAACGATAAATATGATGTGAATGATCTGGGTATCTTATCTTATAATAATTATCTCGATCATAATTTGTACGTGGGTTATAAATGGATAAAACCCGCCAAATGGTACAATAGTGTATATCTGAATTTTAGTATTGATTATATGCGAAGGTATTTGCCTTCAGACTTTCAAAGCGCCCATATCAGTATGAATGTAAACGGTCAGTTGAAAAATCTGGGTTATGCTTATGCAGGAATTTGGTATGAACCTGAAGGCAATGATTTTTATGAACCCCGAACAACCGGAAGGGTTTTCAAATCAACAGAAGCAAAAGGGATCGATATTTATTACGGAAGCAATCAGGCAAAACAATATTCATACAGTATTGAAGTATTGCATGGCATACGTACATTGGAAAATGGTCGCCGCTACGATCTTCGTTTATCAAACAAATACCGTTTCAATAAAAAATTATCTGTAAGCAATGATTTATTTTATCAGTTTATTCATAACAGTGTGGGCTATGCAGATAACGATGTAACTGATATTATTTTCGGAAGAAGAGAATTAAACACGGTTGAAAACATTTTCAATATCAAATATAATTTCACCAATAAGATAGGCTTTACCACACGTATCCGGCATTATTGGAGCAAAGTGGATTACAGGGAATATTTTACATTACTGCAGAATGGTGATCTCGGCAAAAACACTACTTATACCGGTAACGCAAATAACAATTACAATGCATTTAATATTGATGCTGTATTTAACTGGGAATTTGCGCCGGGAAGTTTTATCAATGTTGTTTGGAAAAATGCCATCTATACTTCCGATACAGATGTGAGTCATGGATATTTCCCCGAAGTAAGCCAAACGCTTACCTCACCGCAAAACAATAACTTCTCTTTTAAGATCTTATTTTTTATTGATTATCTCAAATTGAAATCGATGGGCAAATCAAAAGCCTAAATCCCGAGATAATAATTGCTGCATTATATTTCAGGATACTTCATTCATACAAACATTCCACAAATAATAGCCCCCTGATAAATTGGATACCTTATCAAATCCGTTTTGCAATAAAATTCTTTGGGCCAAGTATCCTCTTAAGCCTGCTTCGCAATAAATATAGATTTGTTTGTCTTTCGGAATTTCGTGTAACCTGCTTCTGATTTCATCAACAGGAATATTCATGGCATTAACAATCTGGCCGGCGGCAAATTCATCAGCTCTGCGCACGTCTAGTAACAGATCATCTTTTGATATTTTAGGTAATTCATTCCAATAAAAGATGTTTAATCGTTTCAACAAAATATTCTCAGCAACAAAGCCTGCCATATTGATGGGATCTTTTGCAGAAGAATAAGGAGGTGCGTAAGCATGCTCAAATTCTGTCAATTCATAAATGGTACTGTTTCTTCTGATGGCTGATGAAAGCACATCAATCCGTTTATCTACACCGTTAAATCCTGCAATTTGGGCACTGAATAAACGGCCATCTTCGGGAGAAAATGCGATTTGAATACTCATTTGTTTTGCCCCGGGATAATAACCGGCATGAGAACCGTTATGAGTCGTTGAAACAATATGATTGATGTTTGCAGTTGTTAAATATTTAGAAGCTGTTCCTGCTGTCGCTACGGTCATGTCAAATACTTTAACAATAGCAGTGTTGATGGAACCATTGTATTTTTGAACATTGCCCAGTACAATATTGTTTGCACAAATCCTTCCTTGTTTATTGGCAGGTCCTGCGAGATAGGTGATCATGGATTGTTCTGTGATGGGATTTTTAAATTCTATTGCATCGCCCACTGCATAAATATTTGCATCGGATGTTTGTAAATATTCATTCACCCAAATACCTTTTATATCTCCGATTTTTAATCCTGCTGCAAGGGCTAATCTTGTATCAGGTTTAACCCCAATGGAAAGAATAACAATATCCGCATCGATCATATCTCCTGATTTCAAGTGAACTGTTAATTGGTCCGCTTCTTTAGTGAAACTGGTAACAGCAGTATTTAAACGAAGATCAACGTTTTTAGAACGGATATGTTGTTGCACGATCGCTGCAATAGGAAAATCAAGTGGTGCTAAGATTTGATTTCCCATTTCTATAATAGATACATGCAATCCTATCCCGTGCAAACTTTCAGCCATTTCCAAACCAATGAAACCGGCACCTATTACAACTGCTTTCTTAACATTCTTTTGCTGTATATAGCTTTTGATGTAATCTGTATCAGTTATATTTCTTAGTGTAAAAATCCCTTCATTGTTGATGCCTGGGAATGGTGGGCGAATGGGTTCTGCACCTGGAGATAAAACTAACTTATCATAGCTCTCATTATAAACTTCACCTGTTATTTGATCTTTAGCCGTGATTGTTTTTGACGCAGGATCAATTGCAGTTACTTCAGTCTGCACTCTCACATCAATATTAAATCTTTGATGAAAAGATGCAGCTGTTTGTACAAACAATTTATTCCTGTCTGTAATTACATTGCCGATATAATAAGGAAGACCGCAATTGGCATAAGAAATATATGCCCCTTTTTCGAAAATAATGATCTCAGCATGTTCATCCATTCTTCTTAATCTCGCAGCGGTACTTGCGCCACCTGCAACCGCACCAACAATAATGTATTTCATTTCATCTGATTATTTCAGAGCGCAAAGTTGTTGCTGTGAATTGTAATTTATTGTGACAACTATCACTTTTTACATGATTCTTTTCTCCGTCGATGATGCCGGATTCAATACAGATGAAAGGATTGCAACGCAACAGGCGATGCCATTAAAAATTGCAGCTGGTATAAAACAAAAACATTGAACCGAAAGATCAGTTCAGCGTTTTTTCATAGAAGCCTCAACCTATTTTAATTTGCTTTCCAAACCACTCCAACCACCACCGTTATAAGCTTCGATGCCGGCACTTTTTAAGGCGGTCACAGCCATGCTGCTTCTGCCGCCGCTCAGGCAAACAACGATCAGCGGCTTATTCTTTTTTTTAAGATCAGTCGCTTTTTGTGTGATGCTTTGTAAAGGAATGTTGATGGAATTTTTGATATGACCCGTGCGGAATTCTTCCGGTGTTCTTACATCAACAATGAGGGCCCCGTTGCTGTATAACTCTTTTAAATAAGCTGCTTTCTTGCTTGCTCCGAATAATGAATCTAATAATCCCATGATAATGATATTTAGTACAAAAATGCGGCCCAAAAAATAAACGAACAGTGATAAAAGTTACACTGAAAATTATTTTACTGCGGCATTTTGTTTTAATTCAATAGCGTTTCTGTGCAATGAAACAATATTTCTTTGCTCCATCTTTTTTAATAATCGGGAAATCACTTCTCTCGAAGAATTCAGTTCATCAGCGATCTGCTGATGTGAGAGTTGAATGGAATTGGAATGATTGATATCAGCATGTCGTTCTAAATAAAATAATAATCGCTCATCCATATTTCTGAATGCGACCTGATCTATCAATACCAGCAGTTCTTCAAAACGGTTTCGGTAAGTTTCTAAAACAAAATAATACCAGCTTTTATATTTACTCATCCATTCATCCATTAATTGAATGGGCAGCATGAGTACGGTTGTGTTCTCCATTGTTTTTGCCATCACTTTACTGGCTTCCATTTTTGATGCACAAACCATTGTAATGGCACAGGCTTCGCCCGGTTGTAAGTAGTACATTAAGAATTCATTCCCATCTTCATTCTCCCTGAAAATTTTCACCATGCCTTCCAAAACAAGCATTGTGCTTTTTACATATTGCCCGGTACGCATTAATATTTCACCGGCAGGGATCTCTTTAATGCTGCCCTGTTTTTCTATTTGTTCCAATAAAGCAGGTTCTAATTGAGAGAAGAGTTTATGAATGGGCTGCATCATGTTTGCAAAAATACCATTTAGATAATGAAATAATAAAAGACCTGATATCAGCAGTTGACTGATAAAGGTCTTACAATTGAATAAAAATGAATAAATAGAATTATTCTGTCTTATGTGTTTTAATTCCAAGCAATTTGTAGAGTGGGCAGAAATTGATAAGCGCGGTTAAAAGAAGTACAGCGCCTATCACTAACAATACCATTCCTACAGTATCGGTAACGGGTTCTGTCTTTGTAAAATAAAGTATTGCAATAACAACAGCAATTAAAATTCTGATCACTCTGTCGGCAATGCCCATGTTCTTTTTCATGTGGTTTGTTTTAAGGTAAACAATGATTTGATGTTTAAAGTAAAACTAATTTTTGAAAAAGGAGAATATTGTGATTAATGTCACAATTAGCGTAGGCTGTAAAAAAAAATCAGGAAGTATGGTTTTCTTTTTTAAATATCCCGAATAATATTGCACCCATGAATGCAAAATAAAGAGTGCTGTTTCTCGGACTTGAAGTGATCATGCAAGTACCGCTGCTGCAGCCAACGAATTTCCAATATAGGAATCCTCCAATACCACCGGCAACTGCACCCATCAAATACAGTTTATTTTCACTAATGAATTTCTTCATAAGATATCGTTTCTTCTTTTTTCTTTTCTGTTTTTTTATAGATTGGTGTAGCGCAGCCATTGATTCCGCAACAGCCAATATTGGCTAAAGTCATTCCCAATAAAAGTATGCCTGCAATACTCATCGCTGTATCATGAACAGATACTGCCTGTGCAATGATAATCACACTCAGCAACAAACGTAACACACGCATGAAGTTCCAGTTGTTCAGCAATCCTTTCATCTTTTGCATAACTATTAATTGAAGAGCAGCAAAGATGTTGTAAAGCGAGAATATGGATAGTGATACTTGTCACCAAAAGATATTTTGTTAGCTGCATTTGAATCAAAGTGGAATATCTTGTTACTTGAAAAGACGGGCTCTTATTTAAATCTAATATTTTCATATTTACTTTGGCAGAATTCTTCACGTATGTGATATCTGTCCAAACTGATAAAATAAATTTCGAAATGTAACCGAAACCGGTTAAATAAATATGATAAAAATCATTTTGATAGGGAAATCGCTTCTCTACATTTGATGCTCATAATTTTTAAATATGCCTGTAAGCCGTTTTGGAGTTAGTTTAGAAGAAGATATGCTGAAAGTGCTGGATGCATTCGTAAAGGAAAATCATTATCCTAACAGATCACAGGCTATCAGAAAGCTAATCGAAAAAAATCTTGTTGAAAAGAAATGGAAAAACAATAGTGTTGTAGCGGGTGCTATTATTATGTTGTATGATCACCACAAAAGCGATGTATCAAAAAAATTAAATGCAGTACAGCACGATTATTTTCAATACATATTGGCATCACAGCACTTTCATTTAAATCATGATAATTGTCTTGAGATTATCGCAGTAAAAGGACCGGCAGATAAATTAACTGAATTGTCTGATAAATTAATCGGTGCGAAAGGAGTAAAACATGGTGATTTAGTAATGAGTACGGTGTGATTTTTTTTGCTGAAGAAGTAACACGAAAAACAAATTCGTATTACTCATCAACCCGAAAGGGTTTTATTTATAAACAACCGGTAACACTTTTTTTGAAAAGATAACATTTTAGGTTCTCTTAAAAATGTAAAGCTTATGACGAAATTCTTTTTATTATCCATTTCAGGTTTTGTTGCCACGATTGTGTTTGCGCAAAAACACGATTCTGCTTTAGTTAAACTGAATCCTCAAATTATTCAGATAAATCTTACAACAAACAACTATCAGGAAATATTAAAAGGATTTCCGCAAACCGCTTCACTAAAATCGGGCTTGGTTACTCTGATGCCCAATCAGAATGTTGGAGAACACAGCACAGAGAATAATGAAGAGATGATAGTTGTTCTTGAAGGAGAATGTGATTTGATAATAAAAAATGGGAAGATATTTCATTTAAGAAATGACATTATTTCTTATGCACCTGCACACACTATACATGATGTAAAAAATAACAGCACAAAGCCTGTGAAATATATTTATATCGTTACAAAAATTTGAAAATAAACTTTATGAGAGGGTCTCTGTTTTTAATGCTTTTGTTAGTCAGCAATTATCTTTTTTCTCAGGAGAAGACTATTACAGGAAAAATTCTTGACGCTGCAACAAAAGAGCCTCTTGAAATGGTTATTGTTAAAGACAGTGCTAACAGCATTATCACTCTTTCTGATAAAGATGGTTCTTTTGTTTTTAAGAATGCAAAATCAAAAATATTTCTCGTAACATTAATCGGTTATGAGCCTTTTACATTACGAATAAATTCTGGGGAAAATAAGTATACTGTTTTTTTAAAAAAAGGTGTTGTAAATCTGAAGGATATTGTTATTACCAATCAAAGAAATATTTTAAGCACCAACAAAACATTAAGCTTATTGGATTTAGATGCGCACCCTGCAAAAACTGCTCAGGATATGCTCAGACTTGTGCCCGGATTGTTTGTTGCACAACATCAGGGAGGCGGAAAGGCAGAGGGGCTTGCATTAAGAGGTTTTGATGCAGATCATGGAACCGATGTTAATGTTTCTGTTGATGGGGTTCCTGTAAATCTACCCGCTCATGCACACGGTCAGGGTTACGCTGATTTACATTTTCTAATTCCTGAATTGGTATCCGGTTACGATTGGGGTAAGGGACCCTATTTTGCAAGCAAAGGGGATTTTACAACTGCAGGTTTTGTAAATTATACTACCAAAGATTTTTTAGATCAAAACATGGTTAAGATAGAAGGAGGTTTATTTAACACTGCACGTATCGTTGGTGCATTTAATTTGTTAAATAATAAAGCAAAAGATAAAAAGCAATCATTCTATGTTTCCGGAGAAGCAGTGTATACCGATGGAGGACCGTTTACGCAGGTTCCAGAAAATTTCAAACGCTATAATTTATTTGTGAAATATATAACTCCTTTAGGAAATAAAAATACGTTAACTGTAACCGCTTCAACACTTTGGTCTAAATGGCTTTCATCAGGTGAAATACCCGAAAGAGCTGTAGAAAAAGGATATGTTGATGGTCGTTGGGGTGCATTTGATTCCACTCAATCCGGCTACACCACACGCACTAATTTTATTGCTAAATTAAAAACGGATATAGCGAATCATCTTACATGGAATAATCAGATCTATTATTCAAATTATTCATTGAATCTGTACACCAACTTTACAGCTAATTATTTTTTTCCGGTCGATGGAGATGAGTTTCGTCAATTTGAAAACAGAAATCTTTTTGGGTATCATTCAACACTTTCAAAAACAAGCTATATCGGAAATACAAGTTTTAATACCGATGCCGGAATTGGATTTAGAACAGATATCATTTCACCACTTGGATTAGATCACACAAAAGATGGTGATTTTTTAGAGAATATTCAATTAGGTAATGCAAAAGAAACAAATGCTTTTGCTTTTGCAGATGAAAATATAAGAACAGGAAATTGGTTATTTGATTTTGGATTACGATACGATTATTTTAATTTTTATTATCAAAATTTAGCAACAGATACCATTGCAACAAATATTTTTGGGGGTTTAAATCCGCATGCGCATGCAGGAACTTTGTCTCCCAAAATAAATATTGTGTACACATTTAATCCTGTTTTTCAGTTATATCTTAAGACAGGAAAAGGGTTTCATTCAAACGATGTTCGGGTTGTGATTGCGCAACAGGGAAAGGAAATACTGCCATCGGCTTATGGTGTTGATTTTGGTTTTAACTGGAAACCCGCACCGCGCTTATATATTAATACTGTTTTGTGGTATTTATTTTTACAATCCGAATTTACATACGGTTCTGATTTAATTGATCAACCAGGCGGCCCTATGGAAGCAAGCGGCAGAACGGTAAGATATGGTATTGATATTGCTACTCGCTATCAAATAAATGATTGGTTATACGCAGGCATTAATTTAAATTATGCGCATCCCCGAAGTATTGATGATCCTAAAGGGCAGGATTATCTTCCTTTAGCTCCAACTTTTACAAGTACCGGCGAATTAAACTTCAGATTCAAAAGCGGATGGAATGGCGGAATCAATTATCGTTATATGCACGACAGGGCTGGCAATGAAGACTACAGTTTAACCTGTAAAGGCTATTTTGTAACAGATTTGGCTGTTAATTATACTAAGAAAAAATATGAAGTAGGGCTGACAATCGAAAACTTATTTAATGTAAAATGGGACGAGATACAACGAGAATATACTTCTCAGTTTAAAGGAGAGCCGGCCGCAATTGACCAAATGAGCTATATACCCGGTGTTCCATTTTTCCCAAAACTCAGATTTGCTGTTTTCTTTTAAATTGTTATTTAATTCTCATATCATTTTATCCTGCAGCAGAAGGAATATTATTGTTTCAACGTCTGATTTTTTGGATTTTATTGCCGACTATGTTTACTTTGCACCAATTATTATGTTTAAACAAATAGCCACTTTTCTGCTTCTGACTGCTTTTGCAGTGCAAACCTTTAACAGGGCTGTTATTGTTATAAACTATTACACGAATACGGCCGCCTTTGCGAAAAACTGCGAGAACAAAGCAAAGCCCATGCTGCATTGTAACGGACGTTGTCAGATGCTGAAAAAACTAAAGCAGGAAGAAAATAAAGACAAACAAAATCCCGAACGCAGAAACGAAAATAGAAATGAGGTTTTGTTTTGCTCCAAACCCCAACTCAATTTGCAACATTATTATATAGCTGTTGTAAAAGCATACCCCCGGTTTAATGATTCTATTACCAAAGACATTGCTGTCGATTTCTTTCAGCCTCCGCAAGTGTAGATCATCACTTTCAGTTAGTATCATTTAATTCAATTCATTTTAATTCGATTTTGTAATGAAAAAGTTATTCATTGCCGCTATTTTATTATTAGCAGCATCTAACGATTATGCATGCAGCATTTGCGGTTGCGGCGGCGGGAATTTTTATATGGGACTGATCCCCAATTTTAAAAGCAAATTTATCGGCGTACGATACAGTTATGCGGAATATCATACCAATCTCATCAACGATCCTACTCAATTCAGTCATAATTTTTATAACACAGTTGAAATATGGAGTGGCTTCAATATCGGCAAACGCTGGCAGGTATTGGCTTTTCTGCCTTATCATTATAATGTTCAGTTTGATGATGATATGGGCCATGCAACCAAAAGCGGATTGGGCGATATTACTGTGCTGGCCAATTATAAATTATTCGAT
>TBL_comb47_HYPODRAFT_10003279_pt1 | contig 19272 bp, 14 predicted proteins | sample TroBogypolimnion_40_FD_10682 | JGI IMG/M metagenome (IMG submission 10682) | reverse complement strand
CTGCTGTGGCCGAAGATTTCCATAAGCATGGCGATATCGTACCCAGCCATCCGTAAGTGGTAGCCAAACGTCTTGCGCAGGGTATGGGCCCCAAAATGTCCAGTGACCCCGGCTTCTTCGGCCCACCCGTTGATTAGCTGGTTCAGCCGGCCAGTCGTGATCTTGCCCCCACCCTGGCGGCTGGGGAAGACGTAGGCAGAGCGGTCAACGCGGGACGCTGCGCGCAACCAGTCTCCAAGCGCCCTGCGGGCGTTGTCCTGCAGCGGCATCGTGCGGCGCTTGTTGGTCTTCGTCTCCACGATGCTGACGCGGAGTGCGATGCTGCCATCGTCCGTGAGCACATCGCTCCAACGAAGCCCGAGGAGATCGGTGCCACGAAAGCCGGTGTGGATGCCAACCACGAACAGCGCGAGATCGCGCGCCCGATGAGCTAGCACGCCCTTCATGGCGGTAATGTCCCGCTTGTCGCGGATGGGCTCCACCGTGCAAGAACCCCTGCGCGGGTTAGGCGCAGGGGCGATAGCGGTCGGTTCGTGTTTCACTTAAGGGCGAACCCATCCTTGGACTCCTCGACAAGCTTACGCCCGACGAGGTAACGCATGTGGCTGATCACGCGGGGCACACCGAGCTTGGAGGCCTTGGCGATGTCCGCGACGGTCTGCGGCTTCTTAGTCATCACTGCGTTGATTCGGGCGGCTTGGGATCCTACCCGGTTCCCAACCTCGTCAACGGCATGGGCGACCTTGCTGGTCTTCGCCCCTTTTCCTTTCTCTTCGGTCGGCGGCTTCCTGTCGTCGAGGACGTTAATGGTGATCTTGGCCGGGGGTGTCTTTGCTTTCGCTGTCATCTGGATTCTCCTTTGGTTTAAGTTACTGCTTTGCGCAGTGGAACTTATGTAACCAGCAACTCGCGCCTAGGCCCAAGTAACACACTATCTGATACTTAAAGCGCGCCAGCAAGTTGCAGACGAATCAGTTCCGAGCGCGACTTCGCGCTTTTCCATAGAAGCACGAAGTGGCAGAAGGAACGTCCTCGTGTGAACCCGCCCCTCCGCAGCTCCTTGTGGTACTAGTTCTACCAAAAAAGATCGATGCCGGCTATTTCGTCTTAGTTTGCTCGTCTACACCAAAGGCATAATGGCCGGCAGCGATTTTCCTCTGCGCCCACTTGAAACACCATTCTGGTGCAGTGAAACTTGCTTTTCTAGCTTCGTGCAATTTCTGGAGCGATTTATCGACTTCAGCCTGAAATTGAGAGGGAGCTTTCAGAGAATGGACGTTCGCAGCATAACGAAACTCGTCCCTAAGATTTTTAAACTCCGCCGAAAGGCGGACACATTCCTCAAGCCTCTCATCGAATTTTAGCGCGACATAAAGCGAAGGGATTACCGATGCGAGAAATGAACACAGGGCTGGGAAATACTGCGCCGTATCTTTTGGGCCCCCAACCAGAAGCTTACCGCTAGCTATTGACCCAAAAATAAGGGGGAGACCGACAAGAAGCATCTTAACGACGCGCAAACACCGAAGCCAGATAAAGAGGGACGTTGACGTATAGAGGCAACTTTCCTCCTGACGCAGGCACTCTTTTTTCAGTTCTTGGGTTAGCTCTGGCATTCTGGTCACCCGGTTGGAATGTCTGTGCCAAAGATCTTTTGCCATTCAGTTCCAGCAAGCGAGGCCTGATGAGCAGCTTCAAACTGGCAGGCTTTTTTTGCGCGTTCCCATGCCGTATCTGCCTTGGACTTCCAAGCATCCCCCAGTACAATGATTTCAAGGGTTCCCGGGACTACAACAGTGCTGTAGGAATGTTTTGCGACCAGTGCGCCTAAGAACTCTCTCACCATCCAATCATAATAAACGGAACTCTTTCCCTTGTACTGCCAAGAATTAAGAAACTCGATAGAAAGTAGTTCGATGATGAACGACTTTAAGGGAACAGAACAAAAAGTCTGCCAACACTTCATCATTCTAATTAGATCGCGGGTATTGCCTAAGGTTATGTCATTAGAGGTTTTAACGGCTAATGCCTCGGCGTCCGGGTCAACCTGTTTGTAGGAACCGCCATCGTTCGTATTACAAATCCAGTATTTCCCATTCTTAAGTTTAAACGCTGGGACCACTTCAACGCTGTAGCTCGTAAAGCCTACCAGGACGACCTGCCCATCGCCGCGCATTCCAGTAGTTGAATATGTGCCTTCCAGTACGCCCTTAACTTCCTGCAAGAGCTGCGATTGTTTGTTTCCAGGTCTACTCTCGAACCGCTGGTAAACCTCGTAGGGCAGCACATACATCACGTCTATGTCTCTAGGAGGTCTTATTTCGGTCGATTTACCCCACGAACCAACAAGGAAGCTATTGGCCAATGAAGCAGAGCCGTAGTAGCGTGCATTCAAACACTGACGGACGCCTGAGTGCTTGGTAATGCCGTCTGCACGTTGCTCTGGTGTCAGATTAAGATTCGCAAGAAACCGAGTGAATCTTTCGGATACTTCCATAAATCAGTTTTAAATTCTTTGCTAACCGTAAAACCATTCCAAGCGTTAAAATACACTCCCCGACCGTTGAATTGTGTTACGGACCAAGACCCAACGTCGGCGACATCAAACCTAACGCCACGCTATTCAAAGTCCCCCGAGTTTTGACCTTCCTTCGACTCGAGTAACGGTGTTCAACTAGCCTCCCCGCCGACTCTAGCGAGTTCTCTGCAATGCAGCACCAAGTGGCCTCTTGCCTAAGCTATTAGCCCATTATTCCAAATGTCTCTGGCCCTTAACAAACCCAAGCTCGACAACCTCGCTAGCGACATCTGGAAGTCCGCCGAGCGGTTACGCGGTAAATTCAAGGCTTACGAATATCAGGGTGTCATCCTTCCAATCATCGTCATTCGCCGGCTGGAGTGCGTGCTGCTGGCGTGGCGCGATGCCAAGCGCGCCGAAGTCCTCGCGAAGCGTCCTAAGGCCACCGACAAGGAGCTCGCTAAGCTCGTCAAGGAACTCGAACTGAATCCCAAACAAGCGCCATTCTCCAACAAGACTGACTGGACGCTCCGTCGGGTCTATGAGGAAGACCATGCTCTCTTGGAGGAAAACTTCCGCGATTACATAAACGGCTTCTCGAAGAACGTCGACGACATCATTGAGCACTTCAATTACCGCGCCACTATCGGCACGATGGTGAAGAACAACCGGCTCGCCCCTATCCTGAACCAATACAAGGAACTCGCCCTCGGCCCCGACCAGCTTTCCGGGTTGGAGATGGGTTACATCTATGAGGAGTTGCTTCGGCGTTTTTCCGAGCAAAGTGGCGAGGAGGCTGGAGAGCACTTCACGCCGCGCGAGGTCATACGCCTCATGGTAGAACTGCTGGATATCCCGATCCCCGACCGGCACTTTTCCATCTACGACCCTGCCAGCGGCACCGGCGGCATGCTGTCCGTGGCCAAGGAGCACTTACTCGACCGTGCCACAACCGTCGAAGAAAAAGAACGCATTGAGAAATACGTGACCGTGCACGGCCAGGAGCTTTCGCCGACGAACTACGCTATCTGTCAAGCCGATCTCCTGATCAAGAATGACAAACAGGCCAAGGTGACGCTCGGCAATTCACTCATTCCGCACGACCCGCACAGCAAGGAACCGGGTGACCAGTGGCCCGAATCCAAATGGAGATTCAACCGGATGCTGAGCAATCCGCCCTTCGGCGTCACTTGGGGTGGCAAGGACGGCTATGAGACCGAGGCCAGAAAACTAGAAAAGACTCGATACCAAGCAGGAATGCCACGGGTGAACGATGGCGCACTGCTCTTTCTCCAAACCATGCTGGCCAAGATGATTCCTGCGATGGAAGGCGGCAGCCGGATTGCCATCATCTTCAACGGCTCGCCCTTGTCCAATGGCGACTGCGGCTCGGGCGAGAACGAAATCCGCCGCTGGATTCTGGAGAACGACTGGCTCGACGCCGTCGTGATGTTGCCTGACCAGTTGTTCTACAACACCGGCATCTTTACTTACATCTGGCTGTTGCGAAACGAAAAGCCTGCCAGCCATCGTGGCCGGGTGATGCTCATTGACGCCAGGCAGCAGTTCGAAAAAGAACCGAAATCCTTCGGCAACAAACGCAATCGGATCACCGACGCGCATCGCACCTGGATTGAGGAGCGCTATCGCGATGGCTGGGGCAAGGGCTACGCCGACGAGCAGGTGAAGATTTTCCCGCGCGAGGATTTCTCCTATCACAAAGTCAGCGTCGTGTTCTGGCAGACGGATGAGCATGACAAGCCGGCTATAGTCACCGAGCCCTACAAGAATACGTTCACACCGTCGGGCGTTGCCAAGGAATTGGAATTCCATGACAGCGACCTGTCCTTTCAAGCTAGGATAAAGACCGACGGCAAAGAAAAGACCGTGACCCTTGCGCTCACTCCCAAGGATAATGCAGCGAAAAAATTCAAATCTGTTTTCAATGGCTTGGATGAGATTCTCTCAGTCGAGTGGACCCATCGGCATTATGTAGCGGACGACGAATACATCCCGCACGGCGAGGACATTGCGGCGTTCCTGAAGCGGGAAATCGCCAAGCCCATTATCCGTTGGGAAGACAGCCCGCAACTCGGCTACGAAATCCTGCCGAACAAATATTTTTACCGTTACCAGCCGCCCATGCCAGCAAAAGAGTTGCTCGCAGAGTTCTGGAAGTTGGAGAAGGATGCAGAAAAGATGCTGGAGGGATTGGCCAATTCATGAGTTTCCGTCCTCCAGATTGGAGATACGACCGGCTCAAGGACGTTGCCGTTATCAATGGCGATTCATTGCCGGCCGACACCGACCCCGATTACGAGTTTGATTACCTGGAAATTTCAAACGTCGACTACCTTGGGATTGTTGATCCCAATGCAATCGAACGCACGCGGTTTGAAGATGCTCCTTCTCGAGCGCGGCGCAGAGTTACCAAAAACAGCACGGTAATTTCATCGGTCAGACCGAATCTGCAAGCCGTTGCCCATATCACTGATGGGAGGAAAGACCTCGTCTGTTCCACCGGTTTCAACGTGGTCCAATCCCGTGAACATAAGCTATCACCCAAGTTTACCTACCGGGTGCTCATCTCGGAGGCTGCAAGACAATACCTTGAGGCTACCGCCAAAGGCGTTGGCTACCCGGCAGTGGACGACAAGGATTTTGGCTCGTTTCCGATCCCGCTGCCACCGCTGCCGGAGCAACAGCTCATCGCGGCGTATCTGGATGCGAGTTGCACGGCAATTGACGCGGCGGTGGTCACTAAACGTCGTCAGCTCCAATCTCTCGACACCATCCGTGAAAGCATCATCGAAACGGCAGTCACAAGAGGGATGAATGGGAAAGCCAAACTAAAGGTAATCGACCACGATTGGCTTGGCTCGCTTCCCGAGCACTGGGCTGCGGTTCGCATCAAGCGAGTCATCTCGCGGCTTGACTATGGAATCTCCGTAAGCAGCGAGCCTGAAGGCAAATTTCCGGTGCTAAAGATGGGGAACATACACGGCGGAGAGATCGTGTTCTCAAAGATGGAGTTTGTGGATGAAGTTGCCGATGAACTGCTGCTCGAACACAACGACCTACTTTACAATCGCACCAATAGCCCGGATCAGGTTGGCAAAGCGGCGCTTTTCCTCGGCACCAAGGGGGATGCCGTCACGTTCGCCTCGTATTTGGTCAGGTTGCGGGTCAATCACCGTATCATTCCCGAGTTTCTCAACTTTACCGTGAACTGCGGAGGCTTCCTCGCATTTGCCCGGCGATTGGCCATTCCATCGGTGCAGCAATCGAATCTCAATTCGACACGATACGGCAGACTCCACATTCCCCTCCCTCCCGTCGCCGAACAACGAGCCATCTGCGATCACCTGAACACAAAAGTGGGCGAGATAAAGCAACTAGTAACAACCATTGAAGACCAAATTTCCACCCTCACCGACTATCGCAAGTCGCTGATTCATGAGTGCGTCACCGGCCAACGGCGGGTCACTGAGGTCGATGTCAAGCGCGTCACTACGCATGACTAAGAAAAAGAAGCCTCCTGAGCTGACGTTTCAGCAGCACATCGCGGATTACCTGGTCCGCGAGCACAAGTATGGCGTGCTGGAGCAGGCTGAAATCACGGATACCGAACATTCCATCGCTGAAGATCATCTCTGGGCTTTCCTTAAGGCCACGCAGGCCGACATGCTAAAGAAGCTGACCGACGACTACGGCACGGATGCTCGAGACGAGGTGTTCAAGGCGCTGCGCAAGGAGTTGGAGCACACACCACTCTGGATGCTGCTGCGCCAGGGGCTCAAAGTGCGGGGACTGGAATTCCGGCTCTTTTATCCCAAGCCACGTTCCGCTGCCAGTGCTGCCGCTGAGAAATTCGCCCAGAACCGGATCACCTTCCGTCCGCATTTCTACTTCGGAGAAACGAACAAGGAGATTGATTTCGTCTTCTTTCTCAACGGCCTGCCTATCACGGCGCTAGAACTGAAGCACGAGAAGAACCAGACCGTGCATGATGCAGTGGCGCAGTTCGCCAAACGCGATTACACGCACAAGATTTTTCAGCACCCGTTCCTATACCTCGCCGCCGACACGAGTGATGTGATGGCCGCCACCGACCCGCGGCGGGAGGAGAATTTCCGCTGGCACAACATGGGGCTGAAAAACGTCCCCAACAACCCCAACGAATATCCCGTCGAGTTTCTATACCGTGAAGTGCTGGCGAAGGAACAATTGCTGGAGGCGCTGTCGTTCTTCCTCGTGCGCGTGCCGGAACGGGCAGCCGAGGATGACAAGCCGGCGCGCCCGGCCTGCACCCTGTTCCCCCGCTATCACCAGAGCCGCCTGGTGCGGCGGGTCGCAGGGGATATCACGGAGCACTTTGCTGCAAAGGGTGACATTGGGAAGAAATACCTGGCCGACCACTCGGCGGGCAGCGGCAAGACGCTTTCCATCTGCTGGCTGGCAGACCGGCTGCACAGTCTCTTCAAGCCCGGCACCAATGAAAAACTGGTGGACATCACCTTCATCCTGACCGATCGAAAGTCGCTCGATACCAACATCCGCGAGGATCTGGCCAATTTCACACACCTCAAAGAAGTGGTAGGCATCGCCAGGAAGGCCGAGGATCTCCCGCGCTTCCTCAAGGAGCGCAGGCCAATCATCGTCACCACACAGCAGAAGTTGGCCTATGTACTGGAGGAGCTGAAGCAGAACCCGGCGTTGAAGGACCTGCGGGTTGCGTTCCTGATCGACGAGGCCCACCGCTCGCAAGAAGGCCAGATGGGAGCCGCCATCCGCCTGCCCTTCCGCAAGGCAGGCGACCCCGACGCCGATGCGCCGGAACTGGATCCCGAGGAACAGATCGCAAGGGTCATCCGGGAGCATGACCTGAACCAGTTGTTCGTGGCATTCACCGCCACGCCCGCGCCAGCTACGGTCAATCTTTTTGGGGCGTCATTCGACAACTACAGCGAGGCCGAAGCCATTGCGGAAGGCTACATCGTGGACGTGGCGGCGAGCATCATTTCTTACAAGACACTCTACAACCTGCACTGTCATTACGTCCCCCAGCCGGATGAAGAAGAGAAGGTCTATTCCAAGGGCATTGTGGCTAAGGCGCTGAAGAATGTGGCGTTCCAGGACGACGGACTCATCCAATACAAGGCCGAGGTGATGCTCCGCATCTTCGAGGAGAAAATAATGCCGCTCATCGGTGGCCGGGCCAAGGCGATGATCGTCACTAGCTCCCGGGTGGCTGGACTGCGTTATTTCAATATCATCAAGGAAAAGCTCAAGGAACGCGGCGCTAGCTACAAAGCGCTCTATGCCTTCTCGGATTTCACTCACCCTGAAACCAACGCGGAAATCCATGAGCATACCGTGAACGAGCTCAAGGACGGCGAATTGATCGAAGAGCGGTTCGAGGGCGACGACTACCGCCTCATGATCGTGGCCAGCAAATTCCAGACAGGCTTCGACCAGCCCCTGCTCGCCGGCATGTTCCTCGACAAACCGGTGGTGGATCGCAACGCCGTCCAGACGGTGTCGCGCCTGAACCGCTGCCATGAGGGCAAGAAGGAAGTTGTTGTCGTGGATTTCACCAACAACGCCGACGCTATTCTCAAGGCATTTCAGAAATACCGGAAAGGCACGCCGTTCTCCCCGGAGGAGCCTGACGAAAAGCTATGCCCCAAACTCTACGCTGAGATTCTGGCGACGGGAGTGTTTGCGCAGAAGGATGCAGACGATTTTGCAAAACTGGTCACCACCTGCACGGATGCCCAGGTGCAGTTCTTCGTCAACGCGCTGCGCGTTCGCTTTCTGGCCAGAATTGAGGACCCAGAGGAACGTAAAATGTTCGTTTACCTGCTCGCTCGCTACGTCAAGAGCTTCCATTTCCTCACCAGCTTCTTCAGCTACGCGGCCGAGTTAAAGGAGTTTGCCATGTTCGCCGAATACATCGGCCCGCAGCTCATCAAGCAGGGCAGCGTATCCGACCTGATGAAGCAGATCCGGCAAACGGAGGTTATCAAGGCCGCGGTCGAGTATCAGGGTGTCACCACCAGCACCGGGACAGTGAAGCTGAAACCCGGTAAAGGCAGGAAAGGCGTCGGCCTACCTCCCCGGAAGGTCAGCGTGCAGGACATGATTGAGCAGATTCGCATACAGTTTGACATCAGCGACGAGGAGGCGCTCTACATCAAGCAAGTCACCGAGGAGAAAGCCGCCGATCCAGCCATCCGCAGCACCGTCACGGCCCATCAGGAAGACCGCGTTTTTCTCGACGGTGCCTATCGGGGTCAGGTCAACGGCGTGATCCAAACGGCCTACGACGAACGGGGACGATATGAGGAACTGGCGGATCCCAAGTACACGGATGCCGGCGGCATCTTTGACATCATGGCAGTAACGGTGATACAAGCTAACTTGTCATTCGCTGCATGAACTCTTTGAGCCAATGGTTTTTCGAGGCTATTCGGACTGAAGTGTTGGTCGTGATGCGTAAGTTGCCCGAACCACCCCCGCCGAGGCCCCTGCCGCCCCATTTGTCATACTGGGGTATGCCAAGCAGCTATCCGTGCATCCAATCGCGCTAATGACGTTTGGTTGGGCTGGGAGCGCATCGCGTGACGATATGGTCAAGCATCGGCAAACAGCAGGTGCGGATTCTTTGACCCAGCTGCGGAAATCAGCCCAAACGTTAGTTAGTTACTGGCACTCGTTCACGGCCACAAATCGCTAGCCACCGTCTTCTCGATCAAGTCCTGCTTAGCCGTCGTCCACGATGCATTGAAATTCAGGCCTGTGCGTCGCTCGATCTCTCGGATCGAAGTCAGATACTCCTTCGGTTTGTGACCCGTGCCGGGGTCTTGAGGCATGATGAAGGCCAAAGTATTCAGGTTTCCAGCAGCGTCCTTTACCCAAATGACTTTGAAGCAGGCCACTGGGATGCAGACCTGTTTTGCGCCGTAACGATTCGATGGGTTGATCGGTTGCCCGTCTGCGGTCGTGTAGACCGGACCGTCGATCACCCAAACGTCGTGAAACTCCTGTTCCCACTTGGAGTATTCCAACGTCTCAAGCGCTTTCCACGGGCCTCGATTTAGTCCCGGTTTCTGCGGAACCATGTTCGTCATCAAGAACGTCTCGGCCTGCGCTGCATCGCTAAAAAACACTGCGATGGCCTCATTGGGAGCCATATGCCCGTGATCATAGCTCGGCGGATAGTCCGTGGCGGTGACGCCTGCCGTGCTGCGAGGATCAGTTGGATAGCCGCTCGAACGAGGAGCGGTTGTGCCAACCGGGCCGGATAGATGGTAGGCCACCCACGCAGGATTCCTGAACGTTTCATCGTAGGCAGACTCGTATCCCGTATTCTTAAGAATCGTCCAGGTGTTGGGATAACTCGTACGCACTGGGGGACCCGAAAACGTGAACGAGTCAGCGCCGAGCGAAAGACTCTCGGAGTGAACTGGTGAGCCAACGAGGGCGGTTGGCGGGAGGGATGAAGGGGCCGTCGTATTACCGATTTGTTGCGGCGTCTCAGGTGCCGCTGGCGGCGGAGTCGTGCTCTGTGGGGTCGTGCAACCCGCAAAAAATACAACCACCACCACGACTAAAATCTTCAACGAAGAGTTCATGCCGCCACCGTCTCAGAAGCAGCGCCGGCCCGCAGCGCCAAAATCTACCGGAAATCCGGTAGACCTACCCTGCCGAGTTCGGTATGCTCTTCTTGACGCTGCAAACCCACGAATCGTCGTGGTTAGCGTGCCATGGGCCCGCCTCTTTTCCCGAGGCATCCGGCCCTACGTTGCCGCCGTCACACACCTAGCCCCCATCAGGATCGCCGTATCTCGCACACCCGTGAACATTTGGCTGACCGCAACCGCACACGTTCGACTTTGGGACCGCCTGTTGCGTAAGAACACGATTTCCAGCCTTCGCTGGCGTATGCTTAAGCGTTCCAGAAGTGCAGCAGGCATCAGTCTTTCAACAGATATTGGGTAACCTGGATTCTTTTCTGCCCAGCCTTAGCAAGAATGATCCAGGAGCCTGAAGATTGTTCGATAAGGATATGCCAATAACTGCGGTCCTCTAAATCGGTTTGATTGAATCTTGGTAACCAACTCACGAATTCCTTAAACGGAATAACGAGCATTTGCCTTTCCGACCCGCATCCAAAAGTGACCCACGCGGTCTTAAATTTCTCCAGCTGCTCTTTCTGAGACGGGTGGAACGCGTACCAATATCCGGTATTGTTGCCGGAAGGATATTCACGAGAAATGGCTATGGAAACGGCAGTAGAGCCGTCTGGGGTGGCATAGATCGCGGGCGATTGCTTAACCAGTGTCTCCTTAAAATGAGTTTGGAGTCGATCCACACAGGCAGGGCGGTAACTAACCGGCGTAAATTTCTTTACCTTCTTGGTCGATGCGGGTTCCTCCTGAGTTTCGGCATCTTCCGCCTCCTTTTTCACCTCTTTCGTAACTGAGAAGACAAGATCGATGATATTGTCTACACGGGTGAATTCTTGGGGCATCAAGATATTCTTGATGCGATCAACGGTCTGTTGGTCGTCCAAGTTTTCTTTGATTCCCAAAAGACGTAATAGCGCTTCAACACTGATAAGTCTTATGTCCCAGGCGTAGCGGGATCCTCTCACTTGTGCCTCCAAATCGCCGGTATCAGAGCGCCCTACAATGTAGAGAATAGACGACTTATCTTCGGATAGTTTCTTCTCTTGAATTAGCTTTCTCCGATATTCCGCAGCTGTGTCCAAAGAGAGACGGTATGCGTCTGTTGTTTTAACCTCCACTAGGATTGTTTCCCCATCTGCGGTGTGCCAAAGACCATCAAACCCGAGGGCATTCGGGTTTCCACGGTATCTTCCGTTTTCAACCCGAAAGCCGAGTCTGTTGCCTACTTGGTTTGCAATATCTTGGAGAGCGAAGCCGCTATCCGGAAATGCCGTCTCCAGGCACTGATTTGCAAATAAACTTAGTTCACTTGACGGAAGATGGGCTAAGAATTCGCGGAATTCGACTGAAGTTGAGTTGCCGTCCTTTAGGCGGCCATCCCCAGCGAAACCAAGAACCTGCTGGATAGTTTTCCCGTGGAATTGTTCCGGTGTCTTCTTCCATAGCTCTACTAGGGGCATAATCGTGAAGGGGTCCGAAGGTGAGCGTGTCACCCAGCTGATTCTATGCAACAACCGTTGCACTGGGGGCGCGTCAAGGAGCTCAAGTACGCGTACCGAGGCTCCTTCCAGCCCATTTGTGGGGCTAGGGCATGCACAATAAACTACCGAGGGCCTTATCGCGCTATTAGCCCTCCGTTGGGCTCTTTTACCGGATAAAGATCGAATACGGCGAACCAACAACGCCCCTACCTTCGAGCGCTTCCGCGAGCCCCGAAAGGAGGAGTACGGTGAATAGAACGCTGACATGGCAGGAGTGTCCCGCGGGGCGAGCGCGCGGGTCGAAAACGTTTGGACGAAACAACCTCAAGTCTGCCGAACTCGCGCGCCGTCCGGAGAAATGCACTGTCGCTGCATAGAGATCCTTCAGAGCGACGGCGAAAATCGAATGTCCTCTTCGATATCGGATGTTCACGGCATCTACCCGCACAATCTCAAAGGGCTTAATGGGACGCACTCCAAGTCGAGCACCGGTGCAGCAGAGATCGCCGACTCTTTTCGTAAACGCAGGGAAGGTCATGTTTGCAGAACGTTACGGTTCAGCCGCGCCGACTAATGATCGGCGGCGACTGCAGGTTTGATTCGGTTCCTTATGGCAGCAAAGAGAGATCAATATCAAAGGTCTCACTGAAAATCGACTTAGCCCGCTTACGATCATAGCGGAGGAATGCCTTCGGGCCAAAAAGTCGACAACCTTCGCCTTGGTGCGAATGCGCCTTAACCATACAAGTCGCCCAGGCCTTTCTACTGATGTTATCTCCCACTTGAAGCTCGTTGTAGTCCGCGGTAACCCAAACATATTCATAAGCCCCAACAGTCTGACTCCCAGTCTCGAACATCTCACCGTCAATTTGATCCATGGCGGCTCCGAGATTCTTGGTAAATGAAGCCGCTGCGGCTCGCGCAACCACAAAAAACGCGAACCACTTCACAAACTCATCTCTCTTGAAATCTTCCCATGATGGGTTTCGCCAATCTTCATCTTCGACTGGCTCCCACTTCGTTATGACGAACGGGCCGGTGATGGACTTGGCAATGAACATCTTTACCAAAAGTCAGGGTTGGGTCACGGGCTTCAAAGACGTTAGCTCGCGACGATCTCTGTTATGGCTTGATGACTTTCGACAGTTTTACGTTTGGGCTCAAAACGACCTCATGGTCCTGTAACACCTTCGCCAACACGGAGGTCAAATCGAGGATCGAATTAAAGGGCCTTGGCGCTCTTGGCTTAATCCAATGAAGTCCATTCTTCTTCATCGAGATTACACCGCTATCCCAAGCATGTTTTTGAATGACTGTCCCTTTTGGACCGATACCGTCAGTCCAAAAGCGAATACTTACTTCGATGGTTTTATTTCCGCGCTTGCCCTTGCCGGTTTTGACGGTGCGAGCAACTGTTTGGTCTACATTTGGCATTGGTTTGTGGGGTTGAGTGGTCTGCGCTTCCTTGCCGACCGTTAGACAACGCAGATTTATCCAAGCCGGTGTGACTGTCGAAACCAAAGCGGCATAACTCAATTAGTCCTTTGGGATTGCGCCCTAACCCCCAAGCCGCACCCGCCAAGGCCCCTGCCGCGCGTTTTGCCACGCTGGGGTATGCCAAGACAGCGACCCCAAGGGCTAAACGCGCTATTGGCGTTTGGTTGGGCTTGGAACGCATCGCCTCCCCAGTCTGATAGCCATTGCGAAGAAGCAAGCGGAGGCTAAAATGCTCGGTCGAGGGCTAGCAATGATTACCATCGAACTCCAACCCGGTCTGACGGCGACGTGGGACACCGACGAGCTAAAGTGGACCTGCAAGGATCCGTTGTTCTCGTCGGTTTTGAATAACTCGGTGCCGGCGTTTAGTGTTGGCGATCTCTACCGCGAAGATGGCCGGCAAGGGCTGGCGCTGGTTGCGGCGCGCAAGGTGCTCAAGGGCTTTGATCTCAAGGTGCTCAAGCACACCGCTGAACCAGAGCCGGGCCCAGAGCTGCTTCGCTGAATTTTTGGGCATAGGAAATGGAGCCGGTTTTCGAATATTACCCCTATCAGCTTCCCGTTCCTAGCCGACGAAATCCCATCGGTCTCGGAATTGGTCGAGGCCGACTGGAGCGTGTTTCCCGTGCGTGTAGTAAATCGCCGACTTCGCGAACCAGGGGCGCTTCCGCTTTTCAACTTCGGCGGCCCGCATGACCCAAACGTCGGGCTGCTTCTTCGGGTCTCCAAATTCTCGGTCACGGTAACGCAAGAAAACGAAAACAAGGTTTTCCCTTCCTGATAGGTCGCCCTTATCGACCGGCCACTTGCCGCCGCCTTGCACGGCTTTCACGCTAATTTCTTTCACGCCCGAGGGAGTCTTCACGAGGACATCGATGCTCTTCGCATTGCCCAACGTCAGCGCTGGTTCGTGGCCTAGACGAAAGAGGCAGCCCATGACGAAGAACTCGCCGGCCATTCCAGTCGCGTAACCTGACTTACGCTCTTTCATGCGGGGTAATTGCTGTCGTTAATGTTGCGGTATGTGGGTCGGGACAAAGAGCACGAGTGACTAGTGCTTGTGGCGACATCTGCCGCGTCCGAGACATGACTACTGTCTGTGTTCTTCAAGTCGTGTAGCAACTAAAATGCTGACTTGGAAATCACCAAAGCTTTCTCCCTTGTCTTACTCCGCACCCGAAAGGAAAAGGGTCTGACGCACGAGAAATTGGCTGAATTGGCTGGTTTGCATCCGACAACGATTTCGCTGCTGGAGCGCGACAAGCGGCAACCCAGCATCACGACCATTTTCTTGCTGGCCGCGGGTCTCGGCGTGGAACCGGACGAGCTGATTCGCGAAGTCAAAAAGCTGCGGCCAAGATTTCGGCGGTAGATCGGGGTGCGGTTTCTATGACCGAGCATCTAAACCCCAGGTAGCAGTGCACCAAGCAAGCCCGCCGAGGCCCCTTCCAGCCCATTCGTCGTGCTGGAGCATGCTAGACAGCGGCAAGCGACAAAGAGCGGTAATAGCGTTTGGTTGGGTAAACAAAGCTAGTCCCACGGCCCACAGTTAGCGCGCTGGCAAAGTCACTTGCACTTCGTAAGAATTTAAGACCAGTGGCGGATCCTCGTAGAACGTGAACAAGCACACTGTCCATAACACTGAAGAGCGCGGACTGCAGAGCCCTAAACGTTTGGAGCCACTGGAGTATTCAGACGCCCGTAAGATTTCTGAAAGGCAAATGGATGTTGAGCAGTTACGAGACAGCTCCATCGCAAACCTAAAGTCTGTCTTCAGTCGAACGCTTCGCGTTCAAGACATCGCTGGAGAATTGATCGGCGCCTTTATCGACATACTCCTGAATGGACCAATACCCGATGGCTTGAGAAACCCCATGGCTTCGGGGGCTAAACGTGGCGTCGCTTCCCGACGCAACGTCGAGACTCTCTTGGCAAACATTGTTACCTTACTTGCGAGCAAGAAAAAGACGTTGGCGATATCGCTTAATCGCAACACATACAGCAACACGCGACTAACTGCTGGATTCATTGATCTCGTGAAACTCGCAGCCCATGAAAGCCGTGATCTCCTAATTCTAAAAAAGGGCTTTCAAGACGTTAAACACCCCAGGAACTCGCGACTATCGCGCATCAAACCTACCCGCCGATTGAAGAACCTAATCGGCACCCGCCTCGGCGGAGATGATGTCGTTGGCGAGCAACTTGATCTCATAATTCTAAGAGCAAAGAAGCGTCGCGGTCAGAGAGTCGGCGACCTCATTCCTCGCAGCAAATGGGAGAAGGACAATACCGCAGAGACCGCTGCGTTGCTAAGACGAGTCGAGGCCACTTTACGTCGCTTCAACTCGCGTATGAGTCTAGTCGCCGTGACCTATAAGAGAGCGGCCGACAACCAGAAGCACCGTCTCCGACCAAGACTGCATGCCACTTACACTGGCAACTTTGAGCATAATGGCCGTTTTTACTCGCTGCGAGGAGGGCATCAAAGTCTAGCAAAGGCAGAGCGCGCCACTATTTGTTTCGATGGCCAGCCAACAGTAGAATTGGATTACGGCGGTCTCCACGTTCGGATGCTCTACCATCTCGCTGGAGACGACTACCCCCTGTCCTCTGATCCCTACGGCGATGTTTTGGAGCCCATGGGGAAAAACTCACGAAGGCTATTTGCTCGTTTCCCCGGACTACGGGGTGACCTAAAAACAACGCTGCTGGCACTATTGATGGGACGGAAGGCCAGCGCGAAGGTAGAAATAGACCGCGCAAGCTTCCGCCTCTTTCGCAGTTGGATAAAATTCACAGGTGCAGCAAGGGCAACGGAACGGGATCGCTGCAACCAGCGTGCGCAAACGTGGGCTAAAGCGGGTTTATTGGACTCTTCACCGAGCCCCAGTGCAGCACTTGTGCTTCGCGCTATCCGCAAAGCCCACGCACCCATCGCTCGATACTTTTCGTCAGCCATCAGCTTAAAACTTCAGCACCTTGATGCCAAAATCGCGTGCAACGTGCTCGTGGAATTAATGCGCGATGACCGTGCGGAGAGCATTCCCTGCCTGCCGATGCATGACTCGTTCATCGTTGCCCGTGAACATTCGGGTGCTTTGCGGCGGGCAATGGAAATTGCCTACCAACAAGTAATGGAGCAAGAAACGGGGTCGAAACGCAGTTTCAAAATCCCCATCGTTTCGCAGGATACTGCCACTTCGTATTAGTTATAATGGCATGGATGGGGACGGGGGTTCCCCCGTCAAATTATGCCGGGAGGGGAACAGAGAAGAGTAGCCGCAGAAGAGATCAGGATGCCCGACTAATAATGGGGAACGTCCAACGCATACGGTCAGAAGAAGCCGACGCCGCCGAGTTCGAGCCATAAGAGAGCCCAACCCACGCACAAGGGGGAGAGATCGGCGGGAACAAGGGAACGTGAGTCTACCTGCTCGTCGCTGTCTTCGATTGCATCTATGGAGCAGGTTCTTTGTTGCTGCACTTCGATGCTACTTCACCCATTCAGTCGTCGTTCATAAGTCGGTTATGACCAAACAACATTGTAGCTCCCGTTTCGTTTTCCTAGTCGCCATCTTCTTGCTCTTGGTAAGCGCTAAAACAATGGAGGCTCAGGAACCGCAGCCCCTCCGCGAGATCAAGCTCCCCGGTCATCCTTTTGGTGTTGTCGTCTCGGCAGACCAACAGTGGGTCTTCGTTTCGCTCTCCGGTGGACAGGGTGGAAGCCAAGGTATCGCCGTGCTTCAAAACAAGCCCGGCCAAATCGCATTCCTGCGTTTAATCCCCATGCCTCGCTCACCCTCGGGGCTCGCCCTGACACATAACGGGGACATGCTGATCGCAGCCGCTGATGACTATGTCGTTTTCTTCGATACCCAAAGGCTAGAAACTGGTGGGAGTGATGCAGCGTTTCAATGGGTTCGCCGCGGCGCAAAAGCCGGTTGCGTGTACGTTAATATTACTGCGGACGATAAAACGCTATTTGTGAGTGATGAATTTGTGGAAACGATATCGGTGATAGACTTGGACCGAATACGTTCCTTTGGCCGCGACTCTGCCAAAAACTTGAAGCGCATTGATGACCACACTAATGGGTCCAGCGTCGCAGTCATTGGGCGCATTCCGGTCGGTCATTCTCCTGTCGCGCTGACATTTTCACGAGATGAACGTTGGCTGTTCACGACCAGCGAAGTTGCCGCCGCTGAGTGGAACTGGCCACGCACACTCCAAAGGGAAGGAAGCAAGAAGTCAGAAGCAAGAAAAGTTCCAGAAGGAGCTGTCGTCATAATCGATGTGGCGAAAGCAAAGGTGGATCCACAGCACAGCGTAGTTGCGAGAGTGCCCGCAGGTGGCAGCCCGGTTCGAGCGGCGCTTGCACCAGATGGCACACGCCTTTTCGTAACTGCGCGAAATAGTGATGCAGTCCTGGTATTCGATACGGTCGACTTGGGGAGGCTCGGTGACCGTTCAATGCCGACAAAAATTCCGGTCGGCAAGAGTCCTGTTCCCGTCATAGTCGTCGACGGCGGTAAGTTTGCGCTGGTAGGAAATTCAAATCGATACGGTGCCAACGCAGACAGTAGCTCAACCCTGACGGTTTTGGCCACCTCGCGTATCGGTACGAACCTCGATCCTGTTGTCGGCCACATTCCCTGCGGAGCGTTCCCCCGTAACTTTTGTTTGGCCTCTGATGGACGAACACTCTTTCTGGCAAATTATCGCTCAGACTCGCTTCAGATTATTGATACCAGCCGTCTTTCTGAATTATTTCAGAAGTGATTTGGACACCGCGAGAGATGACGGTAGGCGACGGAGCTATCGCCAACAATCTATTCGTGCCTTGCGGGCATGCAGATTTGGATGCCCCACCGTGGCTAGGAAACGCCCCATCCTGCCCATCTGCTTGCATGGGCAGCCCTCTTTAGCAGCGAGCAGCAACTAGTCTCTTCCTGGACATGATTGGTGCGACTAGCCTAGACCGCTTATCGTCCTTTCAATAGGAAGTCGATCGGGATGCCACGGTCAATTATGCTTGGATACGTCGATGGCGAGGCCCTCGAGGAAGAGCAGCGAACCGTCATCGGCATAGACGCCGCGCCCGCGGGCCAGGATCCATTTCTCGACCTTGCTGCGGGTGATGAGCCGGTATTCCACCTCGACGTCGCGGTGTTCCCGCAGCGCCGCCAGCGTGTCGGCGCGCACGCGGTTGACGTCGTCCGGGTGGATCAGCTGGCGGAAATGCACCTTGCCCCAGGTGAAATCGTCCGCCGAGTAGCCGGTGAGTTCGGCCGCGCCCTCGCTCGCGTAGATGACCTTGAGTTGGGCGTCGTATTGACAGCGGAAAGCCATGCCGGGCAGGGCGTGCAGGAGGCTGTCGAGCAGGCGGCGGCTTTCGTTCAACTCGGCGGTGCGCTCGGCGACCTCGCGCGCGACGTCGGCCGAGCGGCGGCCGAGCAGGTAGACTAAGATGGCCACCAGGAACGTAATCGTCAGCATGCCCGCGGAGCGGACCCACGGCAGGGGCGTGAACTGGTCGTCCATCCAGCCGGCGCGAGGCCGGTAGACGATGCGCCAATTCCGGCCGCCGATGGCCAGCGGATAGCTGACGGAAATGCCCTCCCGAAAGGATTGCTCGGTCATGGCCGGGGCGCCATGCACGGGCTGCTCGGCGGGTCGGTAGTAGAGAATGCGCCGGGAGGGGTTGGGCTCGGACTCGTCGACGAAGAGCATGTCGAGGATGCTCTCGGGCTTCCACGTGCGGCTGCGAGTGGTCTCAAGCATGTCCTCCACGCGGAAGACAGCCTCGATGAAGCCAAGGAATTCGCCGGTCTCGGGAGCGGCGCCGGGCAGGTCGCGGTAGAGCGGCCAGATCATGACGACGCCCTTCTGGTCCTGTGTCTCCTGCACCAGGTGGATCTGCCCGCTCAACGCCATCTGGCGGCTGCGGCGCGCGCGTTCGAGGTCGGCTCGCGTCGGGCCGGTTTGGGGATCGTAGCCGAGGGCCCGCTCGTTGCCGGCGAGCGGCTCGATGAAGGTGATGGGATAATACTCGGCCCGTTCGCCGGCGGGGACCAGTTGGCCC
>TBL_comb47_HYPODRAFT_10003277_pt1 | contig 19284 bp, 15 predicted proteins | sample TroBogypolimnion_40_FD_10682 | JGI IMG/M metagenome (IMG submission 10682) | reverse complement strand
TCAAGAGCGACTTTCGACTTGTGCTGGCTGGTGAAGTTTTTGCGCTTTCTTTCGCTCATTGCCTGCTCCTATTTGTCGCAGGCACCATCTTAAACTATTGTCCTGAAAACGGGGTCCACTATACAGGCATGCCTTTATGGTAGTAATAACTCACCGCAATTCGACTTTCTGCCGACATTTATTGCGAGGTGCAACGACTCTCTTGGCGGTTTAAACGAATTATTGTCTTACATCGACGATGCTATTCCTGCTGCGGTATTCAAAAGTCCCGCCAGTTATACTGATAAAGTATTTCTTGATAAATGACAGTGATGGCGGCGTGTGTGGCGCTAGTTCGCATCACTGCCGCCCGAAGGAAGGTGTTATGAACAATTTTACTATGCCGCCATCTTTCCCTGACGAGTCCTTCAAACAGTTCGGGAAAAGTGCGTCATTATTGTTTCCCGGCATCCTGAGCGACGAAAACTTCGACGACCCGAATCAACGACAGCAACATTTCTCAAGAGCATTCCAGGCTGTAATGTACCGTTATCGCGCATGTTCCGAATCCAACCAAGAATTTATATCCTTAGTTGATGATGCAAGCGAGCTATGGAAAGAATGGACAGACGACGAGGAACATAATTACAAGATCGAAAAAGCTGTGTATCAATTCTTTATGGCCGGTTTATCGGTCTTTGAAAGTTACGGGTTTTGTCTTTATTTCGTCGGGAATACGCTGGCTCCCCCTTTATTCCCACATATAAACAAGCTGAAATGTATCAATTTACATGCCACGTCTAAATCATTTGCCCAAGCATTTCCTGCTGCCTCAATCACGCAACTGCTTACAAAGTTATTGGAAAGGCCAGAGTTCAAGAAGGTTGGCTCGTTGCGGAACATATTCGCTCATCGAGTTACAGGTCGGCGGAATATTCGCGGCTACAGTAAATATATTGACGGCATGCACACAGAAACTAGAGAAGAGGTATGGAGCGTAACGGGATCGAATGAAACGTTGATATTCGACAGAAATTTAGTTCAACGCCAATTTGACGATATCACTGGTCTTTTAACCGCACTGATTGCGGCAGCCCTTGAGTTTATAAATGAACAGGTCTGGAATGTCCCGTCCGGTCAAGGTTGACATACATTTTTTAAAGACAGCACGAAAAAAGCCCCGGAATCGAACCGAGGCTTTTTGTTATTAAACTGTGATTGTTCGGATTTCCGTGGGGAGCGGGCGAGCAAGAATCCAAACTGAGAACCGTTTCATGGTGAGCGGAACTGGTGAGGCATAATTCTGGTGTACCGGTAGTGTGTCTTCCGTCCATGCTCGGTTGACTGGCTGCTTCGAAATCGGGCCGACAGGCCGGTTTTTTCCCGTGACGAGGGAAGGGTCGGGATGGCGGTGCAGCGGGCGTTATAACGGGGAGAAAAAGGGGTTCATCAGGGTTTCCCGTGGGTAAACTAGCCTGATTTGGATGATTTGGTATACTCTCTCCCATAAAGGGGGGGCAAATCATGCGTGATACCGAACTGTATCGGCACCTTCTGGGCCTTGAGTCACCGTGGACTGTTGATAAGGTAAACCTGGACATCAAAGCGCAGCGGGTCGATGTCTATGCCGAACATCCCAAGGGAGAGACGTGGCCATGTCCTGTCTGCGGCGACCTTCTGCCAGTGTACGATCACTCGGATGAGAGAGTGTGGCGCCATCTTGACAGCTGCCAGTTCTTGACCTTCTTGCATGCCAGTCCTCCGCGGGTTAAATGCCCGAAAGATGGGGTGCATCAGGTTTCGCTGCCATGGGCCGAGCCTAAGTCCCGGTTCACACTCCTATTCGAGCGCATGGCGATTGATGTAATGCAACTGACACACGTCAAAGCGGCGCGGCAGATCCTGCATATCAGTTGGGACGAGGCTTGGCACATCCTCGGCATGCTGACCGATATCGCGCAAGGGGAGGGGGACCTGACCCGCAGGCTCGACTGCCGCAGCGCGGATGAAATCGGGGCCATCTCCGGCATGTTCAACCTCTTCGTGTCAAAGCTCCATGGCATCATCGGCAAGGTGGCGCGCAACACGGTGCAGCTGGCATCCTCTGCGGCCGAGCTGCACGCCACCGCCGACCAGATGGCGCAGGGGATCGAGCAGGTCGCCTCGCAGGCCGCGACCGTGGCGACTGCCTGCGAGGAAATGGCTACCACCGCCGCCGACATAGCGGAGAACTGCCATCGCGCCGCGCAGGAGGGAGGCCGGGCCAACGACGCCGCAGTAGCGGGCGCGGCCGTGGTGGAAAAGGCCGTGTCGGCCATGCAGCTGATTGCAGACCGGGTGAGGGAGTCCGCCGCGACGGTGACCAATTTGGGGGCGCGTTCCGAACAGATCGGCGAGATCATCAGCACCATTGAAGAGATTGCCGATCAGACCAACCTTTTGGCGCTCAACGCGGCCATCGAGGCGGCACGGGCCGGCGACCAGGGACGCGGCTTCGCCGTAGTGGCCGACGAGGTGCGCGCTCTGGCCGAGCGCACCGGCAGGGCCACTCGCGAGATCGGCTCCATGATCAGGGCGATACAGCAGGAGACCCACCAGGCCGTGCTGGCCATGGAGGAAGGGGTAGCCCAGGTGGCGCAGGGGACCCTGGAAACTGGTCGTTCGGGGGATGCGCTCAAAGACGTGGTCAACGAGATCGCGGCGGTGACGGAGCAACTGCAGCAGATTGCCACCGCGGCTGAGGAGCAGACCGCCACCACCACCGATATCAGCAGCAACATCCAGCAGATGACCTGCGTGGTCCAGGAAACGGCCAAGGGTGCTCAGGCCTCTGCGGAAGCCGCCAACCAGCTGTCGCAGCTGGCCGTGGATCTGCAGCGCGAGGTGGACTACTTCAAGCTTGCCTGATCCGAGAATGGAAGAATAACCAACTTAATCGTAATGGAGACGAACTATGAGAAATGCGGACATGGAACAAGTGCTCTCCCTCTCTTCGAAATGGCGCGAGGGCCTGACAACTGGAAACGCCTCAATTGACCGGCAGCACAGGAATTTGCTAGGGAAAATAGACGATTTGATCATGGCCTGCATCAATGGCAAGCCAAACGACGAGGTCATCCAGCTGATGGGGTTTCTGAAGGGCTACGTCCAGACCCACTTCGCGGAAGAGGAAGTCTTTCAGGTGAGGCACAACTCGCCCACCTTTCTGACACATAAGGCGCAGCACGATGCATTGATCGTCCGACTGGGCGATCTGGAGCGGAAACTTCAGTGCGAAGGGGTAACCATGCCGGTCGTCACTGAATCCCTTAAACTCACCTACGAATGGCTCCTGGAACACATCTACGTAAGCGATATGGCTATTGCGCAGGACGCCAGGGAAAAATCGGCCCTTTAGGAGGCTAGCCGTCCCTGGGAGCCTTTCGTTTGAAGAGGGAGGATTGAGCCTTCACCTAGTTCGATCAACAGGGGAAGACGCCGAATTCAATGGAGTAGAGGGGGGCAGACCTGCACATGGGCGGCATGGGGACGCCCCGTTAGCTTCAACAGAGCAGGCCGGAAATCTGCTAGTCCATCTCCTTCAACAGGCGCAGGCAGGCGAGGGTGGTCTCCACCAGCTCGATGTCACCGCGCCGGTCTGCGGGAGGCTGGAGCGGTACGACCTTGTGGTCCGTCCCTCCGGCCAAGTTGCATCTTCAGGCGCCCAGATGAACTTTTCCCCGCTAGACATCTCCTCTCAGTATTACTCAAAGGGACCCACCACTTCAAAGCGGCTTTCTTTTGACGGAGAGCCCTAATCATGGTAAAGCGATAAATAAATTAATTTGGCTCTAACTTACCTCAAGTTGCGCACGGAATCGTTGGGGGCCGTGCCGACACCAGATTTTGACAGACAGGAGTGGGAATGAAGGCAAAATATGTCCATACCAATATAATTGCGACGGATTGGCGCAGACTGGCGAAATTTTACACTGAGTTGTTTGGTTGTGTCTTTGTCCCACCTGAACGTGATTATGTAGGTGAGGCGCTCGATGCAGGAACCGGTTTAGCCAGTGCCCATTTGGTAGGCGCTCACCTACGGTTGCCAGGTTGGGGTGACGATGGCCCGACTCTTGAGATTTACAGCTACGACGCTCTTGAACCCCGTCCGCAACTTGCTGTAAACCGTCCTGGCACTGGACACCTTGCTTTTGAGGTTGAGGACGTTAATGCAGCCTTTAAAGAAGTGTTGGCCAATGGAGGTGGTAAAGTGGGCGAAATCATAACGCTTACTACGAAGGTCGGTAGCAAGGTTACCTGGTGCTACATGACTGACCCGGAAGATAATATTATTGAACTGCAATCGTGGGCATAATCAGATGGCAGATACCTGGATTACGGACATCACCCATTTCCTAGACGAGAAGGGCGAGCTGATTTCAGAGCCGCCACGAGCCTGGAAGCTTGGGGAATACCTTGCAGTTTCGAGAGTCCGGGAAAGTCTCCCTTCCGCCCCACTACGCGTTGTCACGACAGGTACAGGTCTCGGGGGAGCGGATTGGATGCGGATTTTTAAATTATGGGTCCTCATACTAGTATTGGTACTTACCTCTGGGTGCGCTTTTACCCGTACTGGAATCGCGTCCCTGAAGTCCACGTCCCATTTCACCAAGCTGGATTCCGACAGCCGGATTCTTTACGAACCAGGTGCCGAAGCGCTTGCACGTCAAGTGGGTCGGTCGTTACCGACAGCGATAGCTGCTGTGGAAAACGAACAATTTTTGCCCTATGCCAAAGAGGTCCAGGTTTATGTGTGCACCAGTCAGGAAAGCTTCGAAGGCTTCACCGGTCAGAAAGGTGCTAGAGGTACGGTCACATCAAAGCTCTTCCTTTCCGGACGACTCAAGGAAGAACCGGAAAAGATCGCTTCATACTTGACCCACGAATTATCTCATCTGCATATCCTCCAACATCTTGGCTTTTACCGCTACAATTCCGACATGCCACCGTGGTTCGTAGAGGGGCTTGCCGTTGAGGTTTCAGGTGGCGGGGGAGCAGACAAGGTTCGCGAGGCAGATGCGGCTAAATCGATTCTGGCTGGGAAAAACTTTGTTCCGGGAACAAGTGGGGGATTCTTTTTTCGGAAATATGGCATTGCATTCGGTTTGGAACCGCACATGTTCTACCGGCAAAGTGGCATGTTCGTGAAATATCTCCGAAAATCCAATAAGGATGGATTTAATAAGTTCATGCTTGCCATATTTAATGGAAAAAGCTTCGAGGAAGCATTTTCAATGGCGTATCATACGAAACTGAATGATGAGTGGGGGAAGTTTGTCGAGCTTCTCTTTAAACAATACAGTTAATGCTCGGCTCTCCGCGACACAATACCTAATTCATGTAGGCGGTACCTCACCGCTCTTCCTTGCCCCATCCTTTGCAAAACACCCATTTGTAAAAGTTGATCCAGTTCGAGAAATGCCGTTGCCCTGCTGCAGTGGGTCATGGATGCGTATTTTGGGTGGTCATTCCCCCCTCGAATCCCTCAGGGCCGGTGTCGAGCAGGCGGTTCACCACCTTTTTCTGGCGCTCCAAGAGCTTGAATTGGTCGTACCGCTGCCAGAAGTGGGCCCCACTTCATGACCCTGGGGCGGCACGTTGGCCTCGTTCTTTCCTCTGATTGGGACATTTTTCCGATCTCACTGGCAAGGCAAAGACTCCTACTTCCTACTTGGCCTACGCTTAACCCTTTGTTAAACCTCCGGTGTTCTGAGATTGATCTTCCCCTGGCCTATCCGTCATATACGGCTGTTCCTGAATATATAACAGATATCAGTTAGATCTGCGCCTCTCATTGTGCACCCAATTTCAAAAACTTTCACCTAATCGGATAGTTGCCATGATGTGCCGTCTGGCACGTTAGTTGTAAAACATTCGAGTCCATAGCAGTGAAAACTGCCGTGTCGAAGCCACAGGAGACCTACGCCCGGTGTACGCGGTGCGCTGTGGGGGCGAGGACAGGCCCTTGCCGGTGTAACTGCAATGGAGAAAAGGAGCGGGAAAGATGAGTTTAACTGCTGAAGTTTTTAGGGGTATCGGGTTCACACGCCATGTCAGTTCTGCGGCTATGGTCAAAATTGGAGCAACAAGGAGATGCGTATGCTGATGGGGAAATTAGTGAATCGTTCCCAGCGATTGCTGGGGGTCCTTGTGACCTTACTGCTGCCGGCAGTTATGGCGGGATGTGCCGACACAAACGGGGGGGTGTCACCTGCAGCGCCCACAGTGACAATAACCGCCCCGGCTCGGGCTGTCGCCGAGGTGCCGACTGACAGGAGTATCAGCGCCACCTTCAGCCAGGCGATGGACCCCACTACTGTCAACGCGTCAACCTTCACCCTGAGATCATTCAACAATGCCGCGCCGATCTCAGGAGTGGTGACTCTTGATACCACAAGCAACACGGCGACGTTCAGGCCGGCCGCCGCTCTCCAACCCAATACAGCCTATCTCGCGACGATTTCCAGCGCGGTCAAGGCCACGACAGGCGTCGCAATGGAGGCGGATTACTTCTGGAGCTTCGAAACAGCTCCCGTCAGGGACACGGTCGCGCCGACGGTGATTTTCACCAATCCTTACGGCACCACCGGAGCTACCAGCGGCGCAACCGGCCTCCCGATCAACAGGGGCAGCAGTGCGGCCTTCAGCGAACCGATGGATTCGGCAACGCTCTCCTCTCCGGTAACGACATTCACGGTGCAGGAAACAGGCAGCGGGAAACCCGTGGCAGGAGTTGTAACCTACATCGGCATCTCGGCTACCTTTACGCCGACGAACGCGCTTTTGCCCAATACCACCTACACCTCGACGATAACGACCGGGGCCAGGGACCTGGCTGGTAATCCGATGGCAACCAATTATTCCTGGACCTGGACCACCGGTGCAGCACCGGACGCAATCTCGCCGACGGTAACCATCACTACTCCGGCCAATCATGCCACCAATGTGCCGGTCTACAAGACCATCAGTGCAACCTTCAGTGAGGAAATGAAGCAGGCAACGATGATCACCACGAACGTCAGCGTCAAGCAGACCGTGTCCAATGTCAACGTGCCGGGGACTGTCGCTTATGATGTGCAGAACAACGTCGCGACCTTCCTGCCGATTGGCAATCTGGCACCCGACACCGATTACACCATCACGATCACGGGCGCTGCCACCGACCTCGCCGGGAATGCTCTGGTTGCAGGTACTGTCGCCAATCCCTGGACCTTCAGGACGGCTGCGAACCCGGTCACTCCCACAGTAACCTTGACCACCCCCGCCAGGGGTGCCACCGGCGTACCGCTCAACAGGAGCATCACCGCCACCTTTAGCGACGCCATGAAACCCGCGACCATTAATTCTCCCGCGGCTAATTTCACCTTGAAGGCTTTTGGCAGCGCGGTCTTGATCCCGGGGACAGTGACCTTGGATCAGGCCAGCAACATTGCGACCTTCACGCCAAACGCCCCGCTCTCTGCGAGCACCGCGTACGTTGCCACCATCGGCGCCGGGGCCCAGAGCCTGGTTACCGGCACGCCATTGGCGGCGGATTACAACTGGAGCTTTACCACCTCTCCGGCCTCTGACACAACCGCGCCGGAAGTCATTGCCACGGGTGTCTACGGCAATTCGGGCCTGGTCAGCGGCGCCATCAATCTCCCCATCAACAGGGCGAGCACCGCCACCTTCAGCGAAGCGATGAACCCTGCAACGCTCGCCTCGCCGGCAACCAGCTTCACCTTGAAGGAATCCCTCAGCGGGAATCCGATTTCGGGATCGGTGAGCTACATCGGCACAACCGCGGTCTTCACCCCGTCGGGCCTGCTGACTCCGCTTACCAGCTACACCTCGACCATTAGCACCGCGGCCAAGGACCTGGCGGGCAATCCCATCGCCGCCAATTACATTTGGAGCTGGAAAACCGCAGGAACGGCTGACATCACAGCACCGACGGTGACCTTGACCAACCCGACCAACCTGGCGACGCTGGTGCCCGTCTCCCAGACGATCAATGCAACTTTTAGCGAGGAGATGAAGCAGTCCACGATGATCACCACCAACTTCACCTTGAAGGAGACCGTTTCGAACCTCGACGTGCCGGGAACAGTCGCCTATGACGTGCAGAACAACATTGCGTCCTTCCTGCCGAACAGCGATCTGAAGCCCTCGACCACTTACACGGCGACGGTCAGCAACGGCGCCACGGACCTGGCAGGCAACGCGCTGGAGAGCCAGACGACCGGCACCACCCGCAACCCCTGGACTTTCACGACAGCCGCTGACGCCGGCGTGCCGCTGTCGCCGGTGGCACTGGGAGCGGTGGCAACCTTCGCCAGTTACGGCGGGACCGCCGGGATGACCAGCCAGGGGCTCAACACCTTCATAGATGGAGACATCGGGACCACGGCGATTTCCACCGCGGTAACAGGCTTCCACGACGCGGGTGGCGACAGTTATACCGAGACCCCGCTTAATAAGGGCACGGTGAACGGAAAGATCTTCACCTACCCCCCCGCACCGGGCAACGCAACCACCCAGGCCGTCGCCGACGCGGCCCTGGCAGCAGCGCAGGTAGCGTATCTGCAACTCAAAGCGCTGCCGGGCGGTCCCTTCGCAGGGGCTGGCGAGATGGGGCTGTTAACGCTGGGACCGGGCACCTATACCTCGGCCACCACCTTTAAGGTGACCTCCGGGGACCTCACCCTCGATGGCAAGGGCGATCCGAATGCGCTCTTCGTCTTCCAGGTGGGTCAGGCGCTCACCGTGGGCAAGGCCGGTCCGGCAGGGGCTTGCAGCATAATCCTGATCAACGGCGCCAAGGCCAAGAACATCTTCTGGCAGGTCGGCAGTTCCGCGACCATCAACGGGGCAGGGGGCGGTACCATGGAAGGGACCATTATTGCCCAGCAGGCCGTGTCATTCTCAACAGCCGGCAACGCCGCCATCACGACGCTGAACGGCCGCGCACTGAGCCTGATTTCCGGCGTAACCATGGTGAATACTCGCATCATACTTCCTGCCCCGTAGGGCAGGAACCGCAGGGCGATTGGCGGCTTCCCGTACCCGCTGGACACGGGAAGCCGCCTAAAGCCACCACCCCTGAAGCGTTTGCAACAGGTATCAGCCCATAACAGGAGGAATCAATGCACAAAATTACACTGAGGAAAGGATCGCTGGGATTGCTGCTCAGCCTGTCCCTGCTGGCATCCGCCACCTCCAGCTTTGCCGAGAACCGGTCCGGCGCCTTTACCGTTTCCCCGTTCGTCGGCGGTTATACCTTCGACCATGAGCAGAAGTATCAGAACCTGGAGACCAGCCCGATCTTCGGCGTGCGCGCCGGCTACAACTTCACGGAAAACTGGGGAGCGGAGGCACGATTCGGCTATGTCCTTGCCGAGTCCAGAGCCCCGAACTACCCCGAAGCCGATGTCTACAGCTACGGTCTCGACGCGCTGTACCATTTCAACCTGACCCCCAATCTCGTGCCGTTCCTGGCCGCCGGGATCGGCGGCATGCATCACAATTACCCGGCCAAGGGAATGGGCTATTACCCCGAGTACGCGGTGAACTACGGAGCGGGCGTCAAGTATTTCGTTGCCGAAAACGTGGCGCTGCGGGCTGATGTCCGTCACGTAATCCTTCCCGACGACGGCCTGAACAACCTGGAATACACCGGTGGCGTGACCTTCCAGTTCGGCGGGGTCAAACCTGTCGTCAGGGCCGTCCAGGCAGCAGCAGCGCCAGTCGAATGCCCGATAGTCGTGGCGTCCGACACCACTCCGCCGACCGTGAGCCTCACCGCTCCGCGCAAGGGCGCAACGGGTGCCGACGTCCATACCCAGATTACTGTTGCCTTCAGTGAACCGATGGACCAGGCTACCCTGAACGAGCGGACCTTCACCCTGCAAAAAGGCGACGTGATGGTTCCAGGCACGATCCGGGCATCCTCTGCCACGTCTGCGAGCTTCGTGGAAACGGATCGCCTCGAACCAGGTACCACGTACACCGGCAAGGTCAGCACCGGAGCGAAGGACCTCGCAGGCAATGCCCTGCGCAGCGATTATGTCTGGACCTTCACGACTGCAGCGGTACCGAAAACCAAGGTGATAACCACCGAGGTAACCAAAGTTGAAACGAAGGTGGTCGTCGTCAACAAGTTTGTCATGTTGGGTGGGTCCCATTTCGAATTCGACAAGGCGGCCCTTACCCCTGAAGGGAAGGAGAAACTGGCGCAGAATATCAAGATCATGAAAGACAACCCGGCTCTAAAGGTCCGTATTTCCGGGTATACCTCGGCTGCAGGTTCTGCCAAATACAACCAGGGACTGAGCGAAAGAAGGGCGGAGGCCGCCAAATATTACCTGGTGGAGACTGGCGGCATCGCGGCTGGCCGGATTGAGACCATAGGCTATGGCGAAACAAGACCGGCTCAGGCTGAATCGAATCCCCTGGATCTTGAGTCGGATGCGGCCAAGGCTAACATGAGAATCGTATTTGAAGCTGTGGATAAGTAACTAGCAGGGAAGGCAGGGACGGAACGGTGTTGTCGAATCGTTCCGTCCCATTGTTAATTCTGCGAGGCGGTATTCTCTCTCTCCCAAGGACGTGGCGTGCCAGGAAGTTGTCCCCCCTGGCCTGGACCCCCGGGCCTGCAATGCCCGTATTACAAAAAGGTCGCCACCACCTTTACTATCTCGCCCAATGCCGCGAGTTCGGCTTCAGAGAACATCGGTAGTCCGTCACTGGTTCCGCCTCTGCGGCAAAGCTGCAGTGCCCCCAGTAACTCCTCTCCCCGTAGGATCGGGACGCTCATGATCCTTTGGATGGGTGAGTTGTTTCTCTTGTTGAAGCCTTCGAACACGAACAGGTGCGGTGTCGATGCGAAACTGTTGTCTAGAAAAGCCTTCCTTTCCTCGGCTGTCCTTACCAGCAGCGAGCGGTTTGCAGAAAACGGAATGGTGCCGGCCTCTTTCATCTCAAGAGGCCAGAGAAAGGAAAAACCTTCGAGGTCGGGGTTAAACCTGAAGCAGGCCACCTCATCGGGCTGCACCCGGAACGTGCTGGAGAGCGCTTTCGCGCAGGTTGCCATCTGGTCGTCCAGGTTCGACTGTGTTGACATGGTTGCCTGCAGTTTCTGACAAAACTCGTCTATACGCACCTTTTTCTCCTCCGTCCTGGTACTAAGAGGTGCATCGGCCGGCAAGGCCACGGCCGCCCCACCCACGATTGCAGCCCTGCGATTGGTCGATTAAGTTACCCGATTATGCTAATAACATTTATGCAGCCGTCAAGCCAGCCCCATCTTGAATGGGTGTTGGCTTTTCTGCCTGGTGACCGGCGTTTTTGGTTCCTTAATAGTACTGCTTTCCCATACTCATGCTTGGCTCGCAGTAGAAGCTCGCCGGAAAATATCCGCAGAGGTAAATACACCAGAAGGGTAGAAAGAGGCGGGCGACAAGGGCCGGTGACGCTTACAGGAGTTGACGGTAGTCGCAGTTCAGTGCTTGAGCAAGTATTTTGGCGCATTCTTGGTCGATCGCGCGTTTGCAGTTTTCCATTTCGCTGATGTGATGCTGGGGGATCCCAGAGACTTCTGCGAGCTGCTTTTGAGTAAGCCCTTCCCGATGACGATAGGCCCGCAAGGCTGCCTGTTTCTCACGGCCGACATACTCGGGGAATACCTCGGCGACTGTGAATAATTGCAAATTCAATATCCTTGGCAAGGTGGAAGAGCAACAAACGTATCCGCTCTGGCAGCCTCGCTTTTTGTTTAAAAGCTTTTCCTGAGAACGATACTGTCCATTTCATGTCACATAGTATACCCGTTATGGGGATGCCGACAATGGAAAAGGCGTAAAAGGGCTTTACCGGCCATTGCCTGAGCCCCTGCCTGGAAAATAAATCTGACCAGCACCTCCCTCCCTGCTATAATCGCGCTCATCTTCTTTGCGGAGGAGTTTCGGCGCCCTGAAAGAGTTTTCCTGAAGCCGGGCGGTAGGGCGAGTAGGTAGCTTTGGAAGCGTTGCCGTTAAACATTGTCAGGTCATGGATAGCTTGACCAGGGAGGGGCACATGGTTAGAAAAGGCGGGGTACCTCTTGCCGGTACCGTATCGGTAGCGGTCGCGCTTGCGTTGTGCCTTTTAACCGGGTGCGCCTTGCAGCGGGATATGGCAGGGACGGTAAACGACCCGGACTTTGAATGGGTTCGCGTCGGGTTTTCGGTAAAGGCGCCCGCTGGAGCAAACTGGTACAGACTGCCAGACAGTGAACGCGATCCGACAACGTCCGTCACCTTCCAGAAGGGGGAAGGGCTTGCTGTCGGCGAATTCAGGAACTCCAATGTCGTCTATGTCAAAGGCTCAACCGCTTTCGCCGCAAGCACTGTGCTCGACGAGCATATCCTGGACCGCAAGGACAATCTCCTGCTGACCTCGGTGTTGCGACGGCACCTCGAGCGTTGCCTATTCTCAATGAAGGAAAGGCTTGCTCGCTCCGTTTACTCCACATTGCCCGGAGCTGACTGTCTGAAATACGACGCGACCTCCACGCTTGGGAAAATACCGACCGCAAACGGCGAGTTACGGATAGGCGCGATACACGGCTATTTCTGCCTGCATCCCGGATTCGATAATCTCGGCATTATCATGCAGACCAGCGCTTACGCAACCGCGTGGACCGATATCCCGGAAAAGGAGAACCGATCCTCCTTTTTCCAAAGCCTCCGCTTTCTTGCTATCTCGAGTTCGGCTGCCCGAAATCTGACGAAGCGACCTACTTCAGCACTCCGGTGAAATCCTGTCGTCGGGGGAGGGGCGTGGGGGGCGTTGCGACATTCCTGGCCCTGCACGTGCTAGCGGCTTGGTTGGGCTCCAATGTAGTGTGACTTACTGAAGATCACTAAGGCTATGCCACCAAGGATGGCCAAGGATGCAATCATTAACCGTACCGTAACGGACTCGCCGAGAATGACAATGCCACCAAACGCAGCCAAAACCGGGACACTAAGCTGAACGGTCGCAGCGTTCGTGGCCTTCAGAACCGGCAATACGGAATACCATATTGCGTAACCCATTCCTGATGCTACAGCCCCCGACACAATTGCGTACCAAATCCCGTTGATGTCCAAGTTTCCGTTTGAACTTAGCAACGAACTAAGTACCATTGCAAGAAGCGAAGCACGCAGGAAATTCCCGGCAGTAACCCTGGTAGGATCCCCCGCTCCTTTCCCGCGCAACGAATAGACACCCCATGCAGTGCCAGCTATCAACATCAACAGAGAGCCGACCAGTGGAGGTGCAGACAGGCCGGGGAGCAACAAGCCAACCAATCCCCCCAGCGCAAGCATAAGACCGGCAAGTTGCTGTCTGTGAAACCGCTCTCCAGCCCATAAACCGTGGCCGATCATGGTTGCCTGAACAGCACCAAAGAGAAGCAGTGCGCCAGTCGCGGCGGTCAGGCTTTGGTACGCGAATGAGAAGCCGGCGGCATAGGCAAACAGGGCGAAAGCAGAAATCCAGTTGCCTTTTCCTGTGCTGTTACTGCGAAAGAATCGGGAAATTGCCCAAAGCACGACAGCGCCGGAAACCAGTCGAATTGAGGTGAAATTTGCTGCGTCGATGCGGGTTTGTTTAAGCGCGATGCGGCATAGCACCGAATTTCCGGCGAATGCGATCATGGTGAGCAGTGTCAGGAAACCAGTTCGGGCCGTAGACATAAAATTACCTTTGGACTCTTTGCTGGCTACCTCGGTCCCAACTTCCGGGGCGCTGACCGGACGGCTTTATCGGTGCTTCAAAGAGCGTCCCTAAACGCCTTAGAAATGTGTGCGCTTTTCTGTACCATAACTCGGCATCGATAGCAATTTGTACGCTCATCCGCCTCTTTTTTGTCTTCATCTGGATACGAATTTGCTCGGGAACCGGTTTGTTACCTGGCAATTGCCTCAGTCCTAATGCATTTCACAGCACAGCTTTTATCTCATGTGGGGTCGCTGTCTGGCCGATACGAAGTGTCAGGACCCCGGTACTGTCATCGGATATCACCAACGTCTGACATAAGCCCCAGCCGAAAAGGCAACGGACCATTTCGCCACTTCTACCGATATTGGAGCATGACGCCATGACACAAGAAAAAGATAAGAGTCCCTGCGCCAGCGTGGAACACCACGGTCACCTCTGCGAACTGGAGGGGCAACAGGAGTGGGACATCCTCAGGGCGGTTACCGATAAACCGAAGGTAAGGTGTCAGGGGTGTTGCGGTTTGGCGAATTCAGCCCGAAACGTCTGCCATCCGGAAGATTTGTAGGGTCCGCTTCGGTCCTTATCAGGAAAAAACGGTGGGGTCGCTGCAGGTCAGTGCGGGAAGTGTCAGGAACACCAGCATGGCTCTGCCCGACTGAGTGAGTTTTTGTTCCGGATCAATGCCCGGCGCCAAGGCTGCATCCTTCCGGTAATTGGCGTCGCCCTTGTCACGGAGAAAATAAATCTGACCCGCACCTCCCTCCCTGTTATAATCGCGCTCACCTTACCTGCTGAGGGAGCTTGTAGAGCACAGACGTTGAGGGAAATCGGATGAGGTATTTGAACTGGATCTTAGGAGCTGCGCTTGCCGCCCTGCTCGTCGCCACCTGGCCGCCGGCCCCTGCCTTTGCCGGGCAAAGCGCGCCTGCTGCGCGAAGCGAACTCTCCATCACCGGCAACTCGACTGTTGCCGCCCTGAAGCGGGCGATCGACGCCATCCTCGCCAAGGAGCTGCTCCCCTACACGAGCGCGGGCATCAAGGTGGTGTCGCTCAGGGAGGGCGACGTCATCTACGAGTTCAACCCGCGGCTGTTGCTGGTCCCCGCATCCACCCAGAAGGTCTTCACCGCCGCCGCTGCCCTGGCCCTCCTTGGACCGGACCGGGAGGTCGCAACGGTCGTGGCGCTTCAGGCCGCCGAGGGGAGGGTGTATCTCAAGGGGTGCGGTGACAGCCTGCTGAGCGCGGCGGACCTGGCAGGGCTGGCCGCCGCCGCGGCCCGCACGCTCGACAAGGGGAGGGAATACACCCTCGCCGCCGACCTCTCCTGTTTCGACGATCTCTACCGGGGCAGCGGCTGGATGTGGGACGATGACGAGTTCCTGATCTCCCCGCTGTCGGTCAACCAAAACGCCCTGTCGGTCCTGGTGCGGCCAGGGCCCAGGGTGGGGGCGCCGGCAATCCTCTCCGCCCATCCCGCCACCTCCTATGTCTCCCTGGAAAACCTGGCCCGGACCGGGCCGCGCGGCGAACCGGAAAGCATCAAGACCGCCAGGCGCCCCGGCGAGCGCGACAACCTGGTCACGGTCTCCGGGGTGATACCCCTGGGGAGCGCTCCCCTGGAAAAACACGCCAGCGTCTGGCGGCCGGAGCTCATGGCGCTCAACCTGTTCCGGGACGCGCTGCGGGTGCAGGGGATCAAGGTCGCGGGCCTGGTCACGGCGCCGGCTCCGGCGCGCGCGCGCGAGGTGGCGCGCCTGACACGGCACGTAGGCGAGCTGGTGCGCTTTGGGCTTAAGACCAGCGACAACCTCACGGCCGAAAGCCTGCTGAAACTCATGGGCAGGGACTCGACCGGGCAGCCGGGCACCGCGGAGGCGGGCGGCGCCGCGGTGCGCAGTTACCTGGCAGGGCAGGGCATCGCGACCGAGCAGCTGGTACTGGCGGACGGCTCCGGCGTTTCGCGCTACAACCTCTCCAGCGCGGAAACCTTCACCCAGACGCTGCGGGCCATCCACCGGGACCGGGAACTGTACCGCATTTTCTACGACTCCCTGCCGGTGGCGGGCAAGGACGGCACCCTGAAATCCCGCATGAAGGGGAGCTGCGCCGAAGGGAACCTGCGCGGGAAAACCGGGAACATGAGCGGCGTTTCCGCCCTCACGGGTTACGCAAGCAGCGCCGACGGGGAACCGCTTGCCTTTGCGATGATCATGCAAAACTTTGCCGCTTCCGGACGGCACGCCCGGGAGATACAGGACCGGATCGCGGCACTGCTTTGCGGCTTCCGGCGCTCCCCCAAATAGAAGGCGCCAGGAGACCGACCGCTGCACGGGAAGGGGACTGCATACATTCATGCGGTCCCTGGTGCACTTGGAACAACCAAGAGGCGGCGGGTAATAAAATCGACCCTCCCCAAAAAAACATTGACACTAAACGAAGTTTTCGCTACAAATGATTTCAATTTTTAAAATCATCAAGTTGCTGCGGCCTCACGAGCCGCCAGCAACAGTCAGGGCAGGGAATCAGATAGTAGGTTTTGTCTCCTCTCATCGGTTCATCCCTCGTGTGTGACAGTAGTCCCCGATTCTTGAGACGTATCGTGACTTCATCGACGTTCTGATGACGCCGCGACGCTCCTCATCCACCTGCATTAAGCTCCCCCTAGACGAAGAGCGCCAAGTATCCGGTAGGATCAGGCATGGCGCGCAGCAATGAAGCCGGGATGAAAAACGCCATGTCATTGAAAGTGAATATCGTTGTCTGATGGCCGGACGGAACCTGATGACCGTGAGGGAGCCAGCCCTGTCCCATTATCTTTACCTCCGACACCGGTTGGGACCTTGTTCCCGGCCCTGCGGAGCTGACAGCAGGCATCCTACGATGAACCTGCCAGGAGGAATACCCGTATGAAACAGTACCGATCGCCCCTTGCCCTGATCCGCCACCTGCCAACCCTCGCCCTTTTCGCCCTGCTGCTTTGCAACGCAACTGCGGCCGGGGCGGCGAGCCAGGAGGAGGGCTCCGAATCGGCCCGCTACGGCATGTTCGGTCTACTCGACCACCGTAGCAGTTACGGCAGTTATTGGTTCCCCGAACCGTTTCGCCTCGATGAGACCGATGTCGATAACGAGGTCCGGGTCGACTGGCTGCACCAGGAAGGCAATGGGCACGTCAGCGACCACACCTCGGTGGAACTGGAAAAGTCGTTCGGGTTAACCACCGTCGAATTGGAGATCCCCTACCAGAGGGAGTCGCAACTGCTGGTTGATCCCGTCTCCGGAAATACGAGCCACGATCGCAGCCACGGCATCGGCAATATCGAGATCAGCGTGCGCCGTCCGGTCTATCAGTTCGTATCCGGCGACAAATTCTTCGACAATACCGTCGGTGGCGGGTTCGAACTGGGGATTCCCACCAATTCCCCGATCAGCAAGGATTTTGAGGTGGTCGGCAAGGTGTTCGATGCATTGCGGGTAGGGAAGCATTTCAGCCTGCAGACCATCGCCGGTTACTCCGTGTTGATCGGGCCGGGTGAGGGGGGCAACAGGACTTTTGAATACGGAGCGGTCGCAGGGTGGACCCTCGACCGTCATGACCTTGCCGTACCCCATCTGGAGCAGATCACACCGATCGTGGAACTTAAGGGAGAAAGGGCGCTCAACGGGGAATCAAGCGGAGAAAACGATTTGTCGGGGACCGCAGGACTCCGCCTCACCTTCGACGGTTTCGGACCGTTCCAGCCGAGGCTCGGGATCGGCTACGTCTTCCCGATAAGTCAGGTGGCCCGCAACGACTTTAAGTGGGGGGTCGTCACTAGTCTGGTCTTTGAGTACTGAGCCGTAACGGTTGGATGGAGGAATTGAAAACGGGGGGATCACACTGCTAAAGTCATCTCGTTTCATATATCCCTTAAGTAATGAACTATTCCCGCCGAATCATTGATAGGGGTGCACCTCAATTCACAAAAAAACCTGATTAGTGACGTCTTCCGCTTTGAATAACTCGCCCTTCCCACTTGCGTCAGCCTTCGCCAAGGCTTCGGCTGACAAAGGGGAGGGCTTGGTGGGGGGGAAGCAGCCACGAAGTGATCTCACCTAGGCGGTCATGGCACCTTCCTTCTCCCCCTAACCCACTCTTGCCAGGGGAGGGGGGGGCCAGGGCGGAAGATCTTCACTCATCAGGTATATAAATTGGCGGGGGAGCTTGTGAAAATGTTCGAGTGGCATGATGATTACTTGATAGATATCGACCGATTGGATACCCATCATCGACAGTTGGCCCACTTGCTGAATAAATCGTATCATGACTATTCCGGTGGAGCCCCTGCTGAAGAACGTGACGTGACCCTTGTCGAGTTGTTGGATTTCGCCGCTTACCATCTGAATTACGAAGCAAAAATGATAGTCCTATCCGAACACGCCCTATCTGAAAAGTATGTGAAGGATATCAACCTTTTCCGGCGCAAGGTGCTGAAAATACAAAATTATTATTTGCAAAGGGCGAATTCCCAAAAAATGCTCTCCTTTATGAACCGCTGGATCACCAATCACATCACCGGGGCCAAAGCTTTCTTTGTCGATTTTGTCGCCGGCGAATCCCCTCTTGGTTCAGGTCATGGATCCTCACCCGAAGGCGCAGGTCCGTACGGTGGCCATGAGTAATGAGTAGCATCAGTTATGATGCTGGTTCATGCATTGGTCCGCGGTGGGGGGGGCTGAATAAAAGCTTTCAAGACGCGCGGTACTCGGGACAGATGGAAAAGAGCCTCAGGGAGATAGCCCCTGGGGCTCTTTCTGCTTTCCGGCTCTTTCTCAGTTCCCTCGGCACCTTGGCAAACGCACAGATCATTGCCGCCGTAGCCGTAGCGTCATCTGCTCTGTTGTGCTTTTGTTGCCTGCTATGATCCTCCCCGCAGCCGCTTCAAGGGGGCATTGCGCAAGGCATTATGCGTACAATATTGTCAGGTTGGTTAAGAGGTGGGTATCGCCTTGTGATTGAGCGAAAAAGAAAATAGTGAAATTTGGGTTAGTGGAAAGCCATTTTTGGATAGTTTTTTCGATATCACCAACAAGCACACCAGCAAATACCTTGACTCGCATAGTTCCCCCTGTTTACCGGACATTAAAAGTAACGGAATTGTAGGCCTTTACATGCACCTTAACAATGAAAAAGTTTACTACCTACCATCATAAAAGGCCATAGCATTAGTTTTCTCCTTTGACAGAGATTCAAAGGCGTAATATAGTGCCGCTATAATTGAAGTATTTTCACCTCACTGGTTTGACAAGTACTTGCCGTGTAGATCCCCGGTTTAAAAGGAGCGTGAATGCCCAGCGTCATTCTTTCCTGCCCGGTCTGCAACTTCTCCAAGGAGATGGACGCGGGCGCTTTCCCTCCACCGGGAACCAAGGTGACCTGTCCCGTCTGCAAATCCGTCTTCCCGCTGCAGGTCGGCGCACCTGCCGACTCCGGGGACCGGATCGGGACTGCGACTGCCCCGCCCCTGGGCGGCGAACCCGCCGCGCCGGCCGGAGCTCCGG
>TBL_comb47_HYPODRAFT_10003276_pt1 | contig 19302 bp, 18 predicted proteins | sample TroBogypolimnion_40_FD_10682 | JGI IMG/M metagenome (IMG submission 10682) | reverse complement strand
AAGAAAAGAGTCATGGACCGTCTTGCAGAGGTTTCGCGAGTCCTAATAGCAGAATACGACCCTTTATCTCCTCAACACTGGTCTCGTATAGACTCAGTCAAGGAAGTTCTTGCACAACTTCACGAAGAAATTTTACCTAACAAAGACGAAATCCTGAAAACAGGCAAGATGTGGAGTGGTATTCCTGTGAGCAAAAAGGAACAAGACCTATACAGAAATGTAGATATTTTTCGTTCAGACCCCTTTATTCCAAGATCAATCAGAGACAGTCTTGTAGATTTCTTTCAGAATCGCGCCGAAGTTATGTCTGCTATCTATATTGAGGAGATATCTGCATACCAAAAAGGACTCGCAAAAGGAAAATATTGGGACACCTTAGCTGATAATTACAATTGGCTTCATAACAGAATTTTGGACAAACTCTATGCTCGTGGCTGCGGGATTCCCCAGATTGAAACAGAAATACACGCTTTGCGAGATCAGATACAGAACTACTTGGAACAATTTGATCCGATAAAAAAAGTATAGTAGGTTTGGAGCTTACAAAAAATGCCAGAGGTAGAAATTATGCTTCCCGCAAATATTAATTTATAGCTACTCTGATTCCAGATTAATCCCCCAGGCAATGTCGAAAAAAAATCAAGGTATAATTTTCTTGATTAAATCTCATGTTTTTTCTTTTTGCGGTTAGAAGTTTTTCCCACAATATTACATATTGTATTTGAACCCTATCTGGAATGCTTGTTTGTATTATGCTGTTTTATTGACGATGAAAACATCTTTTATCCTCGTTGAGCGTCAAGGAACTCCTAATGTTGGTGGACGAAAGATTTAAAAAGTCCAAGCACATAATTACAGGATAATAATTAAAATTTACGGAAAAGGCGTTGAATTTTTTCTTCTCGCCCGGTCGGGGCGTTTAGAAAAAGTTCAATACTCTTTCTGGAGAGGGTATGGTTAGGCTTGTTGGAAATTCCCAACAGAACCAGAACCATCCTTTTTATGAACAAACCCGTAATAGAAGAGAAATGGACTTACATAACTACAAAAGACAATTGGAACGGCAGCTCGAATTAATCCGGAAACAACCGGAGATTTCTTCTGGCAATAAAGAACTGGTGATTCAGTTCAAAGACTACCTGTTGAGTGATGGAATTGGAATTGCAAAAATTGGCCGGTACATGCTTGATGCAAAAAAATTCTGCTTAATGCTTAATAAACCGGTAAAGGACGCGACAGAAACGGACATCAGGAAAGTCATTGGAGATATTGAACAGTCAGAACTTGCTCCGGAAACAAAAAGATGCTTTAAAGTCTTTGTGCGAAAGTTTTACCGTTTCTTGCATGGCGTTACAAAAAAAGGCGAATATCCGTCGGCAGTAGGTTGGATTTCCCTTGCAATGTCGCAAAAAGACCGGAAGATGCCGGAAGAACTGCTTAACGAAAGTGAGTTCAAGGATTTGATTAGAGCTTGCGATAACATCCGGGACAAGGCACTGATTAGCGCTCTTGCCGAATCAGGAGCAAGGGTTTCTGAAATCGGGACCATGAAGATCAAACACGTTTCTTTTGAAATTCACGGAGCAAGACTGTCAATCACGGGCAAAACCGGAGCAAGAAAGATTCTTGTCATTGGCAGTACGCCATATTTACAGCAGTGGATTAACAGCCATCCGTTTAATGACGATCCCGACGCATTCCTCTGGTATAATCCTCGTGGCGGCTTGCTTTGCTACAACCGGATTACTGCCGTATTGAAAAAAGCCGCGAGAAAAGCTGGTATCAAGAAAAGAATTCATCCGCACTTACTTCGGCATTCGCGGGCAACACAAATGGCCTCAATTATGAGCGAATCAGCGATGAAGCAATACTTTGGCTGGACTCAAGGCAGCGACATGGCGGCCATTTACGTTCATATGTCCGGTAAAGACACTGATGAAGCGGTGCTGCGAGCAAGCGGCATAGAAGTTGAAAAGAAACCGCATCAACAGGCTATAAAACCGATCAGTTGCATCAGATGCGGCACAATCAACGAAACTACAAACCGGTTTTGTAAGACGTGTTCGCTGCCATTAACCGAAGACGAAGCAAAGAATGTGCTTAGTTTCGATTCCAAGGAAAAACAAGTTTCTGAAATCATGGCTTCGCTTTTGAAAGACCCGGAAGTGCTTCAATTGATTGCCAGGAAACTTAACCCGGCAGCGTCGAATTCCCAATAGAAACGCAACTGTCTATATAAGCTTCCGTGACTTAAAGGCGTTATAATATTCAACAAATAAAACCTTCCCTTCACGCCGCGAATTCGTTTTGCGGCATATCACAAAAACTTTTTGCAAGACTCTGGTTTTGTAAGAAATATCCATTGAAGGTTTAAGTTAATAGAAAGCAAAATTTGTTTTCCAATGTAAGCGGTCCGTCCGTCGGCAATGGGAGACAAATACATCAAAATCAAATTACCAGAAGACTTTTATAGTCGGGACACTTCCGGATTTTTACCTCTAAAATCAAGCGTTTTACCTGAAAACATTATTTCTAACGGTAAAAATGGCATTCAGCGAGGAGTAAATATTGCATAAATTACTTAATATCAACGTAATATCCAATAAGCAATCATTCATAAAACCCTGCCCGACGCATTATTTCTAACCTTTTCTCTCTTTAATAACCCTTAGAAAAAAAGCCTGACACCAGTTTTGATATCGCCGCCTCGTATTATCGAAAGCGGTTTTAAAAACCATAAGGATCAACTCTAAAACCAAAATAAAAAAGGAGACAAGCATCATGAACTGAACATTAAAAGACAGCAAGAAAGTTTGAGAGGAAAGACGCTTTGCCGCGTCTTTTTTTGTGCCAAAAATCCAGAACAAACAACAAATAAAACGAAAGTAAAAAGATGATAATCGACATTGACAGAATGTTTTTTGAAATGAAAAACACAATGGAATGCAACTTTAGCGGAACTCCAAACCAGAGATATAAACAGGCTAAAAAAATGTTCCTGAAGTCTGTTGCTAAAGCAATAGAAGAAAATAAAGAAGACTTGATAAAGGAGGTTCAAACGAAACAGAGTTAACAAAAGTATTGACGAAAATAAAAACCAAACAAAAAGGAAACAAGATGAAACTCATCACTGAAGAATTCATCGCCACGATGAAGCCTTATCCGTTGCATTCGCAGGAACATGAGAAAGACCCGTTTATCCCGGCAAAGTTTTTCAATCCATGCGGAGGACAAACCTGGTTCGTCTCAGAATACGATCCGGAATCACAGATAGCATTCTGCTATGTCGAGGGCATGGATGTGGATGAACTCGGACTGACCAGTCTTGCAGAAATGGAAAGTCTCAAGCTGCCATTTGGCCTGACTATCGAACGGGATTTGCATTTCAAGCCATGCCGGTTGTCAGAATGCTCCAACTTCGAACCAGTGTAAGGCAAATCCCCGGCGGTGAAAGCAATTTGCCGCAGCTAACTAAAGCATTAAAACAAAAAATATTCCCCGAAGTAACCAAAGATAAACCCCGCCTGATAACAGCGACATAATGGATGTTGCTAAGGCAAAAAAACAAAATGGAGACAAGATTATGAAAAAGGCCATTTATCATTATTCTCTTAGGAGAAAAAAGGTATTGGAATTTCGTGAGAATGAAAAACTCAACATGCCGGAAAATGTCTACAGATTTTTGCAGGCAGTAAAACTGGACGAAGAGGAACAAGAAAACCTGATAGTGTTGATCCTCAATACGCAAAGTTGCATCAAGGCGTATTACACCGTCAGTATCGGACTAATTGATACAGCTCAGGCACATGCCAGAGAAGTATTCAGGAATGCGATTCTCTACGGAGCATCAAGGATTATCCTCGCGCACAATCACCCTTCAGGCTCGTCTGAACCCTCAAGAGAAGATATCAAAATAACCGGCGGATTAGTGAAAGCCGGAAAAATCATCGGGATTGAAATCATTGACCACATTATTATCGGCAACGGTTTTTTCAGCTTTTGCTTAAACGGGAAAATGGAGGAATTGAAATGAACGCGTTTATTTATGAAAAAATCACCGACCTTATCATCGCCAAACTCGAACAAGGCATTGTGCCGTGGCATAAACCGTGGAACGATGCCGGCGCACCAAGAAGTCTGATTACCCAACGTCAGTACAAAGGCATAAACGTTTTCCTGCTCGGCAGCCTGAATTATGAACAGCCATATTTTCTCAGCTTCAACCAGTTGAAAAACATCGGCGGTTCGGTAAGGAAAAATGAGAAAGCCAATCTGGTGGTTTTCTACAAATGGTTTGAAGCCACCGACGACGCTGGGAATGTTATCCTGGATGACAGAGGCAATGCCAAAAAAGTTCCGATGCTGCGCTATTACTATGTTTTCAACATTGCGCAATGTTACGGTATTGACGGTAAATACATTCCGGAAATTCCCCGACGCAAGTTCAACCCGATTAGAAGAGCCGAGAAAATCTTTGAGGGAATGCCGACGAAACCGTACATGGAGCACAATGGACCAGATGCATGTTATTATCCATCGATAGACACCATTAAACTGCCGCCATCTGATTCCTTTGAATCCGACGAGGCAATTTATGCGACGTTGTTCCATGAAATGGTCCATGCAACCGGCCATAAGTCGCGGCTTAACCGCAAAGGTGTTGCTGAACGGGTATCGCTTGGCTCTGAACAGTATTCGCAGGAGGAACTGATTGCGGAAATGGGCTCTGCCTTTCTCTGCGCCGAGGCTGGCATTGAAAACAAAGTCATCAACAATTCAGCGGCTTATATCGCCAGTTGGTTGTCCAGGCTACGCGACGATAAGAAGATGGTTATTCTTGCTGCCGGGGCCGCACAGCGAGCCTGCGACTACATTCTCGACGTTAAAGAAGACGCTGAAAATGAATAGCAGCGCAGTAGCGTGGCCGACGGACATTGAAGTCATTGAGTTTCCTGAATGGCTGGAATGTCCGGAATGCGGTCAAGACGGTACTAAACTGGACTTGAAACGATTTGGCCATAGTTGCTGCCGCAACTTCCTGAAAGAACTGGAGGATGAAAATGAGCAGGAATGGTGAAAACAGATTCGGCAGCGACGAGTTGGAAGCCCAATTGTATGAGTTCGACGAGAATTTGTACTGGGCGGTGATTAACGACGAAGTCACGCCGGAAGCAGCGATTGCGCTTATGCGCGATATGTTCGCAAAAGTTCCAACTGAATAATCAGAACCCAAAACAAGTGAAAAAGGCGCGTCCCTTAAACCGGATTGCGCCTTTTTCGTTTTCAAGCATTGGAGGCCAAAATGGAAAAGATATTGAAATTCAAATGTCCGAAATGCGGCAATGACGTACTTGAAGAAATTATGATTGAAGTGATTCTCTCGACGCCAATTCGCAAGATAACAGTTGCAAACGGCGGGTATGAACCAGATTACGATCATTCGAATGCGGAAACTCTCTACGGACAGGTTGACCGCTATCAGTGTTCAAAGTGCGGGTTCATTGTGCCGGTGCGAAACCTTGAGGCATTGACGGCAACAGAATACATGGAGGTAAGCAATGCTTGCAATTCCTGAAAAAATCCAGTTGAACCTGTTCGAGATAATTGGCGAAGTGGATAGCTCCGACGACGGTCTTACGGAAAATACTCAAACAATGATAAAAATCATGCTGAAAACTGGAATGTCGCCGAAAGTGATTTCAGCGTTGCTGGAGTTGACCGGTTTACGTAAAGAGCACAAGCAATACTTCGGTGCGCCAATCATCTCTTCAGCCTCACTCTGGCATGATGCAATTCCGCACTGGCTCAAGCTTGCCATCTATCAGGAGCGGCTTGAAATCATCTGCAATGAGCATAGCCGGCATGAACTCGGTGTTTGGGCAGGCTACCCGGAAGCAGTTGCAGTTTTGATGACAGCGTCGCTGGAATCTCCGCTGCAATATGAATGGGCGGAAATTTACACTTGGGTTGACCGTGAAGTTGCCATCAAATACGACGGCAAGTCCAGAGATGATTTCAAAGGAATCTGCGACAAGGATGAACTCTCAAGTTATGAGAACGGTGAATTAAACCGATTACTTGCTGATATCCGTCGGAAAGTAATCAAAAGTCATTATTAAGGAGGTGATATAGAATTCGAGAGTGTACCGGTGTTTTAGTTTCTGAAAAATAATAAACGACAAGAAGGAATTAGTTAAGATGAAAAAGAATGTAACAAAAAGTTCAACGAAACCCACAAAATCAACGACAAGTAAAGTATCTAACAAAAAGGAAACGTTAACCATGAACGTCATTAAAGCGGAAGAAATCCTCTGTGAATTTGACCGTGAAACATCCGAACAGGAAATCCAGGATAGAGCGGCCAGTATCAACGGTGTCGGCTTGATTCATTCAATCAAAATCCAGCCGATTGAACATGAGAACTTCAAATACAAAGTCGTTGCCGGGCGCAAAAGCTTCGTCGCTATGACGCAGTTTCTCGGCAAGACTGAACTTGCGGTTCCGTCAGAAGTATCATTTATCGAGGGCGACGCGGAATTGATTGCGTTTGCGGAAAACGATGAAAGAACCAACCTGACGCTGGCTGAACAGATTGAAAAGCTCGCCAAGCTATCGGAGAAATTTGGCATTGCGGAGTTGTCCACGCATTTAAGCCATTCACCACAGTGGATAGCCACCCGGATTCGCTTGAAAGAACTTGCCGAATGTTGGAGAACAGCGACGAAAGAAAATAAATTCCCGAATTTCACGCTTGTCCATTACGAGATTATCGCCAAGTATTCCGAAGACATTCAACTGGCGGTATTTGAGTATTTTGATCGTCGCAATACCGACGAAAAAATTCCGCTTGCAAAGTTTAGCAAAATGCTGGATGAAGAATTCACGTTCCTCTTGAAAAATGCCCCCTGGAATGAGGATGATAGTTATCAGGGTTGCGGCGAATGTCCGGCCTGCATTGACCGGAAGAATAACGGATTCCTGTTCGACGACATGAATGATTACAACAAAGCCAGATGTCAGAACCGGCAGTTCTACCTGGAAAAACTCCATGCGTTTATCGCCGAAAAAGTCGAAAAAATCAGACAGGAAGAACCGGAAACGTTGCTAGTTTCACAGTCGCGGGAATATCCGGAAGGGTTTCCGCTGGATGTTGAGGAGGTATATCCGCCTCACGCCTGGACTCAGGTTTCAAAGAAGAAAGGTGGACAGCGGGCGTATATCGTCTGCGGACCGCAAGCAGGGAATACTATTCATGCCAAAATTGAGGATTATTACCGGAAGCAGCAGGAAGCCAGTGCGAATTCTCCGACGGGAAGCGAAGCGGAAGAACCAGAAGAGAAGCGGCCAAGCACGCTTACCGAACGCAAAGAACGCAAGCATCGTCAGCGGCAAAGGTATTGTATTGACGCTTTGATTGCGCATCTGGAAAAATTTGAATATCCAATTCCTGACCGGGATACGCTCTTCAAGCTTGTCGCTTGTCTTGGCGTGGATTCCGTCTTCAGAGGCAACTGGGGAAAAGATGGAACCAAAGAAGGTATCGCCTCCTATCCGCTGATTGATGAAGAAACCATTGAAGCGGAAGTCTGGAAGAAATTGACCTGTAATCTCGTCAGTGAATTAAAGCAAGGGCAGTCTGGACCGGTCGAAGCTAAATGGTCCGAAACCGAAGTCCTCGCAACAATTGTCGGATTCGACTTGGATAAAGCTTTTACTGAAGCCGTAGAAGTGCTTCCAGATCCCAAGGCATGGCAGGAACTCGAAAAAAAAGAGCAACATCCTGTTGAACAAAAGTCTTCAGCAGCATAAAAACAAATACCTCCGAGATTTCCTTCTCGGAGGATTTTCCTCAATTCCCCAATGGAGAATGCGCTGTTAAGTTCGATATTCCTCTTTTTCAATACTCCTCACTTCTCCATTTTGTTTATTAATATCGGAATAGTGAAAGGTAAAAGTTGGGCGAGAAATGTAAACTGGAAATCTAAAGACACTATTGAAGAGAACTGCATTGGTACGGCAACTGGATACCGTCATGAAACGATACAGTCAATAAAATAGAATTGTGTTGTAGGACAGAAGGCGTCAGTTTTTTTTAGAAAAGGGAATTAAATATTCACGAATAAATAACGCTCTTTGTTATTTTAATCTTCATTGGGTAATTCCCCGACCCTCCAGAGCGACTTTGATTTTTTGCATTAGTTTTTGTTTTCGAATCTCCGGCCTGCCCACAGGGCGGGAGTCCGTCCGTAATACTTCGTCGCTCTGCTGCGAGGATAGGAATGGACGTGAGGATATTCTTTGTCGTATATTTTATAACTACTTAATAATTAACAACATAGAAAGATTTAAAAGTAGAGTGACCAATTTTATGAACATGGTAAATTTCAAGAATTTAAGTTTAATACTGAGTTCATCGCAAGAAGAAGTAACAAAATATAACCAAACGAGAGTACATTTAGATTCGACTGTAGTTCGAGGAGAATTTGATGATAGCAAAGAATATGATTTCTCTAAAATTTGTTATTCTCATGACGCAGTATTCCCTCAACGAGAAAAAATCGAAAATCTTTTATTTGATAAATTTCATTCAATAAACGAAATTCACTCGAAAAGGGCGTTTGGCTTTAACGAATGCACTAAATACTTGACACTAGAGAATGGTCTTACCTTTGCAGTAGAAAAAAAGTCTATTTTCCCTCCATATAAAGATGATCATATTAAAGAAACTAATTTTGATATTTCATTCAACTGGAAGAATATTGATTATTGGGTTGAGATTCCTATTATAAGTAATAAAGAAATAAATTATTCTTCATTTTGGGATTGGGCAATAATCCTAAATGGACTGATCACAGAAGGGGAATATGATTTTTTCCCTTTTGATATTAGGCATTTTGAAAATAACCCTGATACATCCCCTTATACTTTTTTAGATAATAAAAAAAGAGTTTTAACAGGATGGGAAGGAGGCATACTTCCAGAAGAAGAATTGATTATTCGTATCCCAAAATATGATGCTTCAAAAGTTAATCAATTTATGGAGCAAAAAAACGAATTCTCTAATCAAATTTGTGAGAGAATACCTTTAATACGAAATTCATTAGTCTCTAACGACTCTATTTTGAATGGCCTATCTTCTATGTTTAGCAATCTATATAAAATTTATCAAGAATATTCAGGAAGATACGAATTGGGATCGCGGATTGAATTTGCTTTAACCCGGCAACATCTTGGAGGAGCGAAAGCCGACCTTGAAGCTATGACTATTCTAAGACATCAGGTTCACTGCTTAGATTATGATAAATTGGCTAAAGCAGAAAGTGAATTTATTATGAATATCAAAAACTTTTTGAATGGAAAACAGAAGTGAACTTTATATATTTTAATTACTTGATTTTTTTTTAAGAAAAAGTATTTTATTTAACAGTTGTTAATATTGCCAAGAGTTTCTTACAAAACGGGAAAGATGAATGCAGCAAAAAAGCTCTATAAAAATTCTTCTGTTAGGAGATATTCATGGTGAAATTAATGCTCTTAGCGAGATTATGTTATATGCGTCAAATATCAATTATGATCTAATAATGCTTGCAGGAGACATCGGAGGTCCCATTCTTGGAACAACCAATTATACTGAAAAATCTAAGAAATTATATGTTGCAACTGTAAACGCGGTATTCGAGACGATAAAAGCCTGTTCCGAGGCTCCTGTTTTATTTGTTCCGGGAAATAGAGACATGCAAATTATTGATGTTCCTGAAGGTTTCCATAACATTGATTTACTGGCCGGCAATATTCCATTTAATGCCCCCCTTGGATATACTTTTGCCGGACTTGGAGGAAGTAACAAAATTTGTGGAATGTGGCCTTATGAGTGGGAAGAAGAAAAAGCAATGAGTAAATTATCCAAGCCATTATCTCAGATATCAAATAATTTTATTTTGCTTTCACATGATGCACCTTTTGGTACTTTTCTTGACCAGCATAAAAAAACCAAACAACCAATAGGTAGCACTACTGTGCGTAATATCATCAATAAATTTCGACCATGTTTATTTATGTGTGGACATATTCATGAAGCGGCAGGATTTGATGTTCTTGGTAATACTTTGTGTATTAATGGTGGGAATATATTACTTGAAACTGAAAAGGTTTTGACAGTTGCACCAAGCTTTACCTCCTTTTGTCTTACCATCAATCGTCAATTTTTTACTATTGATCTTCAAGAAACTCAAATCCTATCAACGCATTTCTTTACTATATTTTCAGGGGAACATAAAAATTTATATAAGGAAGAATTTATTTTTCAAAGAGGAAAACTTTTCATGAGACAATATGGTACACCGGAATTACTACCAGTAAAATCAGTAACTGGTTTTGCTGTAGTGCCAAAGAAAGACATTAGAAATAAAGTAATATTTTAAAAACAAACTTATGAAAAGGATTTTAGCTATGAGTAATTGTAAAAACGAATGCGACATATTGCTGCGTCTTCCTGAAGCTGGATTGAAAAGAAATGCTAGGCGTGGAGAAGAAAATGGAGAAGAAGAAGGACTTCTGTCGAAACTAATGGAGCAGATTAGTGCTCAAATTAGCACTCTAGATTTGCAAGATGCAAAGATTTCAATTGAACTCAAAGGACAACTTAAAGCAGGAAGTAAGGCGGGAACAAAATTATGGGTTCTTGATCTAGGGGTAAACGCAGAAATGAGTACAACAACTACGGTAAGAGTTGAGGCTACAATCAAACCGAAATAATAGCGATTTAACTCTCTTCAGCTTCATCAATAACTTTTTTTTCACAAATAGTGTTCATTGCAAAGAATAGATTGCATGCTAATGGAGTGAAATTCTGTGCTTCTGTATTTATTTCGTTAACTGCAAAAAACAATGCATGCTCTACTCCAATATTGGAATAATCACGCAAATTCTCGTAGAATAAAACAGCAACTTTTTGGGCTAACGTTGACTCAATCCGCCATGGCCACCCTATTAAAATAGAGTCAGGCCAATTCTGTCCAATTTTCTTGCAGAAAGAGCTAGTATGAATGTTCCACTGCCCAGTAGTAAAGCACCCATTCAAAAAGAATATTTTAATATTCTTCTGATTATATTTTTCTGATAGAGATTCTTGGACAAAGTCACCAGGGTCTATTTTCCTATTTACTTTTTCACATTTTATTATATTTTCGGCTAATCCAAGATTTAAACCTTTTGCGTGAGTTATAAATTGAAATACTGAATGGGAATGTAATTCTTGAAATACTTGGGGTGCTAACGGAAAATTTTCAGTTGCGACTTTATCTCCCCAATGACTGTCAATGGGAGGGCGCAAAAATAACGTTTTTGATATTTTTTTAATTTCTTCAATTTCTTTATTTGCTATTGCATGATCATCCATCTCCCCCCCGCTATAAAGATAGCCATTAAATAAATGTATTGATTCCAATTTAATTCTTCTAGGTTCATTTCTCGTAAAAATATGTTTTATACCTTGATAATATAATCTAGAAATCGGAGCGATTTGAGAAAAATAAATACCATGTATGGGGCTAACGCCTTGTACATCATTGATGATTTGGCGAAGCATCTTGATATACTTACTTTTTCCAAGTATAGATTCTTTACCCCATTTATTTTCATAAAAATTCAAAGACTGCTTATAAATTGTTTTTAAATCGGCAGTCGTTATATCAAAATATAATAATTCCCAGGGGATGAAATTTGGTACATTACTAATAGGTCGAGTATTTTGCGGTTCTGGAGATTCAGGCCAATAAATTTGAATACGCTCTACTAAAAGGTTGTCTCTAATCATTTTTTTAATAAAGGAATTCAGTTTTCCGTCCGGATCAATAAAGTATTTCATTAATGCAGATACTATTTGCTTAAAAAGTCCAAGTCGCTCATTTCTTTCAGTGCTATCATTTCCTTTAGTATATTCAGAAAGTTCGTCTAAGGACATATACAAGCTTTTAACCATAAACCAATAGGACATATCATTGTTTTCAGAATAAAATCTGTCTGCAATTCCTTTAACTTTTTGCGCACTTGAAATATCAATTTCTGGATTTTGCAATTGATTACAAAAATCGGGAAAAGCACAAAGATTAATATTGGGCTCAACAGTTACTGTATTCGCGTTAACATCGCCATGAAATACTTCAAAGCTTGTATCATTACAATGCGAACAACCGATGAAAATAGCTAAATAATTATTATTACATAAAGATTTATCTTCTATTCCCAATCCAGACCACTTGACTTCGTTTGACATTAAATAGTACGCCCATATTTGTTGTAATTCATGTACGACTCATTATTGACAATAGGTGTTTTTTTGTCAAACAATCTAATATCAAAGATATAATCATCTTTAAAAGTAAAATTGTCACATTTAACACAACAATCTAAATTTATTTGTGACTTATGTGAAGGGATTTCAACGCTAACATTAATGTTTATATTATCTGCATTATCATGTTTTTTGATAATAAAAATAGCCCATGCAATTCTTTCGTTTTTAGGGTCTTTCTTGAGCAAAATCCTTGAAAAAATTCGGTTGTTAGTAAACATTCCGCCTGATAAGATGATAAAACCGGAATTCTTATGTTCTTCTGGAATTTCACATGGAAGCTTTAAACAAATTTTTATTTCATACCAATCTTTCTCAGATGCTGGTTTTGCTATTAAATCCAATACAGGAAGGGATAAACCCGATGGAGTAATTGCAGGAATAACTATTGTATTTAATCTATAAGAATTCTTTATCAATGAAGCAATATCCCATTCAGAAATTGAAAGGTGGTTTTCTGGTATTATAAAACTTGCAATATGTTCATGATTTAAACAAACCGGAGTTTCAATTGATCTTACAATTGCTGCATTATGTATAACAGTTTCTTCTGCTATTGCTTCAAGTTTAGAAACACAATGTTTATGTTCGCATTTCTTGACATTGTCTGAGGAATGATAATCTGTATAAATGGAATTTTCACAGTCAGGATGTTTTAATATATTTATTGTATTGAAATCGGAACCACAAGATGCTATATAATTGCTTACACTTGCAAGCGATTGAATCTTATCATTATTCATGTTATCAAAACCTACTATTTAATAATGATACTATTTTCGAGGTTGCCTAGTATAGGCTTAAAAATAGAAAAAGCATTTATAATTCTATCATTAAGTTTCTGGTAAAGGCCTTTTTCATCCTCAAAATGTAATTTTTTTATGTCTGATAAGGTTAATATGCTTGAATTTGTTTGAGTAGAATCAAATAGTAACATAATGGATAAATAGAATCTAAAAGGATCTCTTGCCCCAATATAATTCATCATTAGCTTTTTCTTTATGGACTCTTTATTGTCAGCCAACGATGGAACTTCTGAGGTAAAATCAAGCTTGGGCAGATATAGCCTAACCGGAGGGACATCAATAAGTTGGATAATAGCGTTATGAATTTTCTTTTCGACATCACCCGCAAGAACAATCCCTCGTTCTTGTCGTGTATATAAAAAAACTAAGAAATACTCAATAAGCAGATTAAAAGTATCCTGACTCAAAAACGGGCTATAAATAATACTAGCTTTTTTTACTACTTCATGATCATGTAAGTCGTTATATAAGCTTTTGGTTGTAATTAAAGAGCCCAACTCATCAAATCCAATCAGTCCCGTATCTTCCAGATATCTTTTGGTGCAATGTTCTTCTTCTTCGCCTTGGTTTTGATTAAGCAAAACAATAACACACGGGATTCCTGCTTTGCGTAGCTCAACAGCTTTTTTTAATATATATACTTGAAACAAGTTCAAGTAATATACAGGAACGATAGGGATGAATACTTTAAGTTTTTTTCCCTTAATAATATTCCTTATATTGTTCAAGTCAGAATTTGCTTCATTCTGATCAACCTGTTTCAGCAAAATATCTTTAAGTCGTCCTGCGTCAAGAGTTGTATTTTTAATTAGTGCATTAACAATATTTGTTGAATTTGTCGTTTTTGGCTTACTTTCTATACCAGTAATTTTTTTAGCCATACTATCATCCTTCATATTTTATTATTTAATGCTGGAATTACCAATTTAAAAGAACATCATCCTATTGTCTATAAGCAACAATTGCTTGTCGAAATATTTTTAAGCTATCATGAAATTCGATAAGTTCATCTTCAACGATATCATTCTCTTGAAGTTGAGAATGATATTTTGCAACATTTTCCAATGCGGCAACAAGTCGTTGTTTTGAATCCCTGCTTTCATTAGGCATTTGCTGAGGTAGCAAATGTATAAGTTTTGTTAACCAGATATCCGGTTCATGCACATCATCGTCGTCTATGCCTGAAGCTTTCACTATCGATTGAATTTTGCCAATCTTTTCTATTTGAGGGAAAAAATCACTCAGCTTATTGATGTATTCTTCTGTTAATGACATGAGCTCTCCCAGTTCACTTATATTCGGTAATTTGATAACGCCATATTCCAAATCTTTTCTGATACTAATAAGGCGATCAAGAATTTCAAAGAAATTAGGGTCCTTGATTATTATTTGGCGCTGAATCAGGTGCTTTTTCGCGATGCAGGGACTTTCTTTTGGTGAGGGAGGTGCAACTCCTAAAGCCATTAAAACAGACTGGGTCATGTAGAGTGCGGCATAATACAGATCTTCCACAACAATCTCGCGTAGATGTTCCTGTGCTTTTTTAAACGATTTTTTCCCTTGATCACAGTACATCTGGACTGCCTCTGGTGTTGGCCGCAATTTCCCTGCTTTGAGCAATTGTTGCCATGGCAAAAACATCCCTTTATCAAAAAAGGCAACCCCATCACGTAGAAATGTGTAAAAAACGGGGTTGACATTACGGATGCCCTCCCAGAAGTCAGTTAATATATATGTTTGACAATTGAACGGGATATTCGCATTATATTCCTTACAGATTGCATTCATTTGGGAATTGACAATATCACGAAGCCGATCTTTCAGTTCTGTACGAGTCATCTTTTGGACATCCGTATCGTCAATAACAATATAAAAATCTACATCTGATTTTGACGTTGTATCTCCACGAATCCATGACCCCGCAATCACATATGCAACAACGTATTGCTCAAATTTCTTAAGAACTCTTTGACAATGCATCCACAATACGGCAATACGAACTAAAGTTCCCTTATCATTTATATGTACTCCAGCCGCGATTGCCTTTATTGAATTTTTCTGACACTGTTCCCAAATGCCTGAGCGATGAATTACATTAAATCTATAGTTCTTCGGCATTGCTTGAATTAATTTTTCTTTTTTATCAATTCTGGATTTTATTTTTTCTTTGAAATCTTCAACAGTAGAAATCAGATCTGAGGTTATTAGAGTGAATACAGGTTTTAATTGGTCAGAATTCGTTGCTTTGTCGCTATCAACAACCTCCTCAGAGTTATTGTTTTCATCAGAATCATCACTAACAAAATTGAAGTAAAGGCCTTCATAATCCCCCTCAAATGTACATAATACTTTATCAAGCCAAGGTAAAGCTTCTTTTGAATTATTTTTCCACCAATTTTCAGTATTATGTTCTGCAAACAAAGTGGTTACATGCAAAATTATTTTTGAGAAAGTATGTATATGTCGAATTTTTGAAACCAAGTCATCACGCTTGGCATCATTTGATATCTTTAGTACCACCTCGCGCAATTCCTCATCGTCAGGCATTAGAAGACAACAATCTGTAAGTAATTCAACTCCTCTATCTATTTTCTCACTCAAGACCAGTAATCTGCCAAGCATATTAAGCGCAGTTGCATGATTGGGAGAAAATGATACGGCTTGTTCAAAAGATGCAAGTGCCTTATTTTTATCTTCTTTCATGAAATATAAACGGCCCAAAAGTACAAGTGAATCAGGATATTGATAGTTGATGTCCAATGACTTCGTAGTAAAAAATATTGCTTTATCTAAATCTTGTTTGTGTCCGAAGCATAGCCCCAGATAATATAAAAATTGCCAATCATTTTTCCCGAAAATTTTATGCCCTTCTTGAAAAAGAGAATAAAAGTAGTTTAAAATGTTGTTTGATATTTTCTCTAAGCCTTCATTTGGATTAATTACCATCAATTGCAGAAAAAATCGCTTGGCAGCTATGGCATCATCTGCTGTAAAGGCACAAAATAAAGCATTTAAAAATGGTATATAATTATCGCATAATTGCTCCCCTGCTTTTTCATAAAGCAAAATAGCTGCTTGAGGGTTATTGGGTGCGGTAAGCTCTGCGAGTTCAAAATTGGTAAGAGGTGCATCATAGCCTAGTTTGATTGCTCTATTAAAATATGTTGTAGCCTTACTTCCATATTTACTAATGTAATTTATATGCCCTCTGAATGCGATTGTCCATATGGCATCAGGCCAATGTCGCTTTGCTCTTGTTATCCATTTGCTGGATTCTTTAAGGTTGTCTGCATCATTTAACAATCGTATTAGTGCTTTTATGTTTTTTTCATCATTAGGATGTTGAGAGCACCATTTTGAGAGAAAATCAATAGATTTAGATTGGTTTTCATTCGCACAGAGCATTTGGTATAAAGGAGCAATAGTTGCTTCATGGTTAGGGTCTAACTGTAAATTTTCTTCAAGCATAAGAATTGCTTCAGCTAAATTTCCGGAAACGGCAGTTATTTCTGCAAGTCTAACACGTAGCATTAAGTTGGATGGATTAATATTATTTAATTTTTCAATGACCGGCTTTATTTTATCAATATCAATTAACTTAAACCATGAAACATTAGTTGATGAAGCCTGTAATAACAATCTTAATGCTTCATTTTCATCATCAAGTTTATGCGCTAATACCGCTCCATTGAGATTAGCAACAGGAGGGGCAAAGTCATAGTTTAAGAATTTAAGAAGCTCCGGAATATTACTTTTTTGATTAGAATTCAACAGTTTTTCGGCGACCCACAAGGCCACATTTCCTCTATATTCTTCTTCAAAACAAGACAACTCAGCAGGCATATGATTTTTTAAAGCATCTTTTGCTGTTGATAACAATTCTTTTGTATCAGCATCGCTGACTTCATATAATTTCACTTGAGAATCTAATACCCGCCAAGGCATTGCCAATTCCGCTCTCTGAGCTCGTTGCATTAACTCTATTGCTTTTTGATATTGGAAAATCTTTCCCCGAGCAGAACCTTCGAGAAAATCTAATATGGGTTCCAATTGCTTATCATTTTTAAGAGAAGTATCAATAACAGAAATGGTCGGCCATACCTCTTTATCATGGAGATAAATCGCCCCCCATGTTAATGCAAGCATATTGGAGGAAAGCAAGCAAGCTTCAGTCCCCATGAATCGACTTTTTGCCTCATCCAAACGCTCACAGCGATTGGAAACCTCAATATAATCAAAATAAACCTGTGGGGGACATTTTTTGTTGTTGATAATTTTCCTAATAAGTGACAAACAACTATTTATGTCCCCCTTATTGGAAAGGCTTATAGCTTTTTGGTAAGTTCTATCCATAAATTTATTCCAAGTTCTGACAATAAATGTATCTTTTATGTAATAGCATAAATTGCGCTTACCCCCTTAGCTTGTCTTTTCTAAAAAGATCGGTGTAAGGACTCTGTATCAATATAAACTCTTGATTGCCTAATGCAACCCTGTCCGTATACCTCATCATGGGTTTTGTATTCCAGCGCAGAGTGAATTCTACGGGTGTTGTAAAAATTGATGTAGGCTTGGACTCCCAGCCGCAGTTGCGGAAGGCTCACATACTCTTTGATTTTAATATCTTTGTATTGCATGGTACTCCAAAATTATTCAAAATTTACGTTGTCCAAGCCGCTGACTCTGCCATTCCATGCGGATGCGTATATTGTTTTCGCGCAACGCCGCAATGAATTCGCTACTGGGGAACTGGTTGCCCTAGTCGGAATTGAATATCTCCGCTTTCACATAACGGCGCAACTCCAAGTTCAATACTTCAATACTAATGAAACGCGTCCATCGTGTTGACCAAGATATAAGCCAACTCTTTACGGCTAAATAGGTCGATAATGGCAATCACAAATGCTCGGCAGCTATTGCCAGGTGATGTCCGTTGCCCATGCCTGATTAAGACGCACAATCAACAAATTGCACAGCAGATAATGAAACTTTTCATGCTCCAAACGCAACGCGGAACATTAGCCATAATAATTTAACGCTTATAGTATTATAAGCTAATTGGCTTTTTAAAAAAATCAAACAAATTGTTTTAATAAGTTTGTTATATTTAGTCGGACTTTTCCTAGGATTATTAGCTCCAATGGGATTTTAGTCATTTCTTGAGCGCAAATGGCAGATAAGCCAAACCGCATTTAGAAATCATGATTTTGGTCATATCAATTTTCCAGTAATTGTTTGGTTATTGGTGATATCTGAGAGCTATTTATCTTAATCGTTAAGCTATCTGGTATCTCAATTTGCTCGTTGGATGCTATCAGATTTTGTCTCACATACGCTATGTCCGAAACTAATCATGACATATAATATTGGATTTCGGACCAATAACAGTTTTCTAGCATTATCTATTTAATGATAGGCCTTGTCTCTACGATGATAACCCAAATACGCATGAAAAAATCTCCAATGGCGAGTAGCGTATTGAGCATAAAATCGTACTTGTTTTATTTATTCTTCCCCAAGACTGCCATTTAGCGTCGAGGTATTGATTATTAAAACATGAGACAGAAAGGGCGCATAAAAATGGATATTTTAAGGTTTGTAGCAGAAAGAGTTTGGGAATTGCTGGAACGGATGCCGGTTGAGATTACGGCATTGGGTACGCGAAGCATTCTGATTCTATTATTATGTATTATTTTCGGTGCAATAGTGAAAAATTACGCACAGAATAATAATATACTGAATACTTTGCCTTATCAATTTACATCGTTTATCGCTGCATTAGTGATTGGACTGTTCGTCCGTTTTGAACGTATTCAAGAGATGGCAGTTAACTCCCGGAATACTTTATCACTTTTCGCGTTTTGCGGATGTTTAATTTTGCCGTATGTTGCGGCGCGTTTTATCTTCAGGCGACAGGGAATTCAGGCAATAGCTTGGAAAGTTATTCTTGCAATTGAAATAATATTATTGATTATTCAAAGCGTTGTTTTGTACTGGAGGTGAAGCATGAAAAGATTTTTTCAAAAAATCAAGAACGTTTTAAATGCAGGTGCGAATGCCTGGCGGCAAAGTGATTTTACTCATCCGTCAATTATGCAGCCTCCTCCGGCAACTCAAGGACAGGCTCTTAGGACGGAACATCCA
>TBL_comb47_HYPODRAFT_10003275_pt1 | contig 19308 bp, 17 predicted proteins | sample TroBogypolimnion_40_FD_10682 | JGI IMG/M metagenome (IMG submission 10682) | reverse complement strand
CACCTCATCTTCCACCCGCCAGGCAGGGTCAACAATGCAAAGGAATACAAGATCAACTTCTCCGGTATTTTTGATACATTGGGTTTGGTTCGGCGGGATATAAATTGCCTGGCCCGGATAAACCGTTTTTGACTCGTCGCCAATAAACATCAGCCTCACCCCTTCCAGGATATAATAAACTTCGGACGTTCTCAATTGATGCGAAAAAGAGGTCAGACCTGGTTTTAATTTGGCAGAGGCAAGGCTGTAATGAATTTGTAAATCAGCCTTGTCGGGATGCAAAAGTTCACGCAGGATGGTATTGTCACCTGCAATGAACTCGTCACAATCTTTTAAATCCTTTATAAACATTCAATTACAATTCAATTTTCGCACCCATGATTTTTAGGAATTCCCTGATAAACGCCGGGTGTGCCGGCCATGCGGGCGATGTAACCAGATTACCATCGACATATGCCGCATTAACAGGAATGGCCTGAAATTCAGCACCTGCCAATGTAACTTCAGGACCTACAGCAGGATAGGCAGTTAACTTCCTTCCTTTCACAACACCTGCAGCAGTCAGTATCTGGATCCCATGACATATGGCGGCAACCGGCTTATCCGCTGAAAAAAAATGCCTCACCATCTCCAATAAATCTTCGTTCAACCGAAGGTATTCAGGGGCCCTTCCACCCGCAATGACCAATCCATCGTAATCGCTGGCAACAACATCTTTAAAACTAAAATTCAGGGCAAAGTTGTGCCCCGGTTTTTCGGAGTAGGTCTGGTCACCTTCAAAGTCATGAATTGCCGTTTTCACCGTGTCACCGGCTTTTTTCCCCGGACAAACCGCATGGACTTCATAACCAACCATTTCGAGCATCTGAAAAGGGACCATCGTTTCGTAGTCCTCTGTAAAATCACCTGTTAAGAACAATACCTTTTTCATGTTTTTAAAGAATTTGTGTGCGTAAACTTAATAAAATTTCACCTTTCCGGGAACAAAATATTTCTACCGTGTAGCTAATTTCATCTCCCTTTTGGCTTGTATTTTAAGATCTCTTTTGATCGTTGCCTTTAAGCAAGGAATACCAGGTTTTCGAATTTGTGGCCTGCATCTTTGGTAAAGTCAGGTGTGTTTATTTCTACCAAACAGGTGTCGATAGGATAAACCTTTGGGGTATTGTTGTTTTTTTGTTTTTGATATTCCGGGAAACCGCTATCTTTTAACACCGAAACGAAGGTTTCGGTGTAAGCAACGAGATTGTGGAACCGGCAATATTCGTGGTAAGAGACTTTGATCAACTGAATTTCGTCAAACATCAAATTCCAATTGGATCATATTGTAATGCGTTGATTACGAATACAAACATAATAGTTTTCATTTGTAATGAAAACTATTATTCATTACAAATGGAAATTATTGGATAACACTAAAGTGATTAAAACGAAAAAATAAATTTGTATTTTTAGAGAAAAAAGACATGAACACAATTGAAATCAGACATTTTATCAACGAAAGGATTTCCCTAATTGATGATGAACCCTTTTTCGTAGCGATTAAAACCATCTTTGACACCAAGGTTTCATCGTCTGTCTATAAATTATCTAATTTTCAAAAGGAGAGGATTTCTTTAGGCCGTGAACAACTCAAAAAGGGGGGAGGTCATTTCTAATGAAGATTTGCAAGCCGAGATCGATGAATGGATAAGCACAAAGTAAAATGGTCTGTTCAAGCCCGACTCTACTGGATAGATATCTTGGAATTCTATTTGGAAAGAAATGGGAATGCGTTCTATAGTCGGAAATTGAATTAATTTATGAAATATTTGAAAGCTATGTTCTTATTGTAATGGTATGGGATTGCAGAAGGAATCCTGATGACAGAAGGTTCGGTCAAAGAATTCAAGTTTGACAAACATTTGGATATGAAAATAAAAAAGTGAAGCCCTCACTTTGAGTGAAGGCTTCAAAAATTACTAAATCATTTTTGGTACTTGGTATTTCCTATTTAACACCAAAATCATATACCTTATTAACGGCTTTAAAGCCTTGGGGCACACTGCCTGCATACATAAAACAAAATTCACCTGAAATAGGCTTATCAAAGTAAACCTTATAAATACCCGGCGCAATTTTGTCGAATTTAAAAGGGATTTTATTTTTATCCGCTACACCTGCCGAGGAACCCATTATACTTGCAGAACCAGTTTCAACATCCCTGCTCTTCTTTTTTACTGTAAAGTCCACTAATATAAACTCATTAGGACTTGTTGCTGTTGAAAACCACCAATTGGATGTTTGGCTCAATGAATTTTTGGTAATGTCAAAATAGAAATAAAATACTGGTTGTTTTTCAGCTAATTGCATCCTTGAGCTTGTTCCATCCAATGTTACAGCAACTTTAACCTTTGCTATCCCATAGGTCAAAGCAGATGCTAACGCACCACCACTTTTACTCTGACTATATACAGTGGGTTCGAGCGGAACAATTTCAGAAGCTTCTCCTGTTTTTTTATACAAGTAAATACCAGAATCGTGCATATCCATAGGATTGTTGGGATCTGTTTTTACAAAGTGCCTATTGGGATCACTTGCAGCATCAATCATTGAATTAATCAAATCTTCTGGGATTTTGCTTTCAGTCAATTTGATAAGTGCCTCGGTACTAATATCGAATGCATTTTTTGCTGTTTTTAGGCGAGCAGCAATAATTGAAGCTGGCAATCCTTTGGCGCGCATTCCAATAATAGCCTCATTGGTAAGGACATCAGATTCCTGACAGAAACATTGAAATCCGACTGAAATCAATAAAACAAGAATTATATTTCGAATTGATTTCATTTTGATGCTTTGTTTTTTCCAAATCGATAACCAACAGATAGACTTAGAACCCGATTATAGATTTTAGTATCATCACCCATGCCTGAGATGTTTGCTAATCCCAGACCATATGTTAATCCCAAGTCTATTGCACCAAGTTCAACTCCAGCTCCAATATTAATCCCAAAATCCATTTTCTTTAAATATTCCGAACTATTATCCGGTGAAGTACCCCACTTAATTTTAGTGCCTTCACCTGCATCATACGACTGACCACTTAGGCCAATTCCTAAATAAGGTCCAATTTTGCCATAAAATTTAGTCTCTCCAGAGTTAAATTTCAATTTCGCCAGTAGAGGAATATCCAAATAAGTAATTTTATAACTCCCTTCTGCTGTTCCATAATCTTCTTTCGCCCCTTTCATGGATAGCAAAGCACCCGTTTCAAAAGAAAATTTTTTATCAGCCCCGAATTCAGCTGTTACACCCAAATTCATTCGGGTTAGCATTTTCGTGTCAAAATTGCCAATATAATCTTTCGCCAACATATTTGCAAAGTTCAAACCACCCTTTATGCCAAAGGTTTGTGAATAACCCTGGTAGGCCATTGTTAACATTAAAGCAAAAATGAACATTTTTTTTAAATTTCTCATAGGTATTTATTTTATTCGTTTTCCTACTCATAAGGCTTTTCAGAACCGCCCCGTTTTTTAGAGTGGGTTCTGGACTCCACTTGTATCTTTTAGTTGGTAAAACTTGTTTTGTACTTGACCGTAAACACTCAATGTGTTCCTGATTAAAGAGTTGTTATAGATTTTTGGGTATAAAAAAACAGCGTGGCCAATTGCCTACGCTGTAACTGAGGTCCGACCAAGAACCCGACAAACAAGTGTAATGCAACGACCACGCTTTCACGTGGCGTCTTGCTTACTCTCCTGTTGTCTTTAAAAATTTGGTCGTTTTCAGTTACAGAATTCAGCTAAACGCTATATTTAATATATCCTTATTTTTATCTTTCCGTTAAAATTATCCCATAGGCAAACCTTTAAAATTTGAAATTATGTTTTTGAATAGAGCAAATGTATGAATATTATTTAATTGAATTCCTTTAAAACAAAAATATTATTTAAAGTTCTCCAAAATCCTCTGCCTGTCTTCGTTCTCTTTATCGTTTTTGTGGTACAGTTCGATGAAGATTATTTTCCCTTCTGTTTCAAACCAGGCATAAATTAAACGTAATCCAGAATTGACACCCTTCCCTTTTAATGCTTTGCATGCAATTTTCTTTACTTTGATAATACAAGTTTCTATTCCAAGATTGTCGATGCGAAAACTGAAAGGTGGCCTCTCATCCGGTTTCTTCCTCAAGATGGTTTTCACTTCCTCCAAATCTTCGTAGAGTGTCCGGTATTTTTTAAGCAAGAATTTGAGGTCTTTGTCAAATTCTTGTAAGGAGCTGAATTCCATAACCTAGTTTTCGTTTTCGTCATAAACCCTTACTGTGTAGGGATTTTCCCTGTAAAAAACCAATTCATAACTAATATTTTTTCCGTCATCTGCAACTTCCCACGGCAAATCTTTATGTGAATAATCACTGATCGTTGCAGCAGTCCAATCGGACATTTGCTCGATTACTTTATCGATCACCTCTTTTTCACTGGCCTTTAGTTGGGTCAGATCGGCTTTTACAAGTGGGATATACCGGGATTGGGTTTTTCCATAGTATTCTGTTTTAACCCTTTGTATTTGACCAATTTCGATCATCTGGCCGATAAAGCTGTCGATCTTTTGGGGGACCGGGCCAAAAGGCAATTTGCGGTAAGTGGCTCCGGTCAGATGTTCCTCATATAGTTCGTAGTAGTTGAAATCGCAGAAATAGAGCAGTTTGTAAAGTACTGTCTCACCGACATTTGGCTTGCCTGCGCAACGTCCTATCAGATAGAGCAGTACGTTTTTGAGTTTATTTTCGTTCAAAGTTGGTTCAGAGACTCGTTCTGTTGTTGGCTTAGGTTCGATCTGGCTATCATTTTCTTGCTTCAGGGCAAAATCTTCAGACATGAAATCATCCAACGAGAAACCCAGGGTCATCGACAACCTTTGTAACTCAAGAACATCCAGACACCTGTTGCCCAATTCAATCTGTGCCAGGGATGGCCGCGATAAGTTGATGCTTTTTGCAAGGTTTACCTGTGACAATCCTTTTGCTTTGCGAAGTGCCGAAACCCGTTCGCCAATTTGCTTTTGTGTCAATTCGGTGCTCACTTCAATTTGTTTTTTGCTTTTGGTTTAGCAAATATACAAAATGTTTTAAAAACTGACAATGAAATGTTCTGAAATATGAATCAAAAGATATCGGTTGGGTCAAAAAAATCAAAGCCAGATTTAGAGTAATAAAATCCTGGCTTTCAACTTTGCAAATTATCGTCAATGGTTATTTCGCCTTTCACTATGTCAATGCAGAATTTGGTATCTTTTAAAAAATTAAGTCCTATGACACCATCGTAATCCGAAGTGATTCCATGTGCCAAAAAGTCATAAACCTGCACTTCAAAATTCGTCTTTTTAATCCCTAAACATTCAAGCTGCTCGATATCATAGGTCTCGACAACAATAATTCCATTTGAGGTTTCGATCTCTTTTTCTCCCTTACTGTTTTTCAATTCATATCCTGAGAAATATAGAACGTTGCTGTCAATGGTGGTATGGGTGGCTGCAGTGTCGAGTGCGAGACGAAATTGATATTTACCGATTATCGATGCATCTACTATGATAACATCCTGGTCTGTTTGAAGAAAAAATTTAAATGCGTTCATAATCGACTTAATATTCCGATTTTACGATTTTGCTTCAAGTTACCGGCATACGCAATTGTAACAGTAGAATAACCAGATATTTTATCCCTTCCAATGTAACAAACTTCTTTTTTGTCCTTACTATGGTATAATACAATACCTCCAAGTACCAAAGTGTTTTTTATTTCCGGGTTCCCAAGGAGTATCCACTCATCTGGGTATTTGTTTTTGATATCTTCAATTGAAATAAATAAGTTGTCCATATGCAATGATTTAGGGAGTAAATTTACGAAAATTTTATCTTGATTTTATCCTATTTGACAAAAAAGCCGGTCCCCTTTTAAGGAGTACCGGCTTTAAATTGATGATTTACAAATGAATTAGTTGCCTGCTCCGGCAGAACCCAATACATTGTTGATTTTGTGTTTGTAAAGCTCTTTCAAGGCTTCGCGGGCTGGTCCCAAATATTTGCGTGGGTCAAACTCGGCTGGTTTGGTCACAAATACCTGACGGATAGCAGCTGTCATTGCAATACGGCCGTCCGAGTCGATGTTGATTTTGCAAACCGATGAAGCGGCTGCCCTTCTCAATTGCGCTTCAGGAATACCCACTGCATCTTTCATCGCACCACCATTGTCATTGATCACTTTGATCAGGTCGGCAGGAACCGAAGAAGCACCGTGCAATACGATCGGGAAGCCCGGCATCCGTTTTTCAATTTCTTCGAGGATGTCGAAACGGAGTGGTGGTGGGATCAATACACCATTTTCATCCCTTGTACACTGGGCAGGGGTGAATTTGTTGGCACCATGTGATGTTCCAATTGAAATTGCTAGGGAGTCAACACCTGTTTTGTTTGTGAAATCGATCACATCTTCAGGGTTCGTATAGATGGATTTTGCAGCAACCACATCATCCTCAATACCGGAAAGGATACCCAACTCACCTTCGACAGTTACATCGAACTGATGTGCATACTCCACGACCTGGCGGGTGACTTCAATGTTTTTCTCATAGGAATAATGTGAGCCATCGATCATTACAGACGAAAAACCCATGTCGATACAGTTCTTGCATGTTTCAAAGCTGTCACCATGGTCAAGGTGTAAAACGATGGGGATCCCAACACCATTACTGATCTCTTTGGCATATTGGACGGCGCCTTCTGCCATATAGCGGAGCAAAGTCTGGTTTGCATAATCACGTGCACCCTTTGAAACCTGAAGGATAACAGGTGAATTCGTTTCAACACAGGCTTTGATTATAGCCTGTAGCTGTTCCATGTTGTTGAAGTTGAAAGCAGGAATAGCGTAACCACCCTTTACTGCTTTTGCAAACATCTCTTTCGAGTTTACCAATCCCAAATTCTTGTAGCTGATTGCCATTTGATTTAATATTTTATGATTATTAAGGTAAATTCCAACCAACGTGGTTGAAAAACTAATTTTCGGTACAAAGATATAAACCATTTATTTATCTTAAAATTTTTGACAAAATTTTAAATGGTTATTGAAACCCTTCCATCTATCAAAAAATATAGGATAAACAACGAAGATATTGAAAATGTCTGAGCTAAATACAATTCAAAAAATATTTCAAATAGCTGATAGATTGGATTTATATATTTGTTATTATTGCATAGTACTACCCAGAGGTTAGGTTATGTGGAAAAATATTGAAATTCAGTTTGAAGACGATTCGATCACTCCAAAATACCGGCAGATTATTGGGGCTATCCAATTAAAAATAAATGCAGGGGAGTTGAAAAAAGGGGATCGGCTTCCATCATTGAACCATTGGACCAAACAATATGGCCTGTCCCAGGATACCGTGCTGATGGCTTATAACGACCTGAAATCGAAAGGTGTAATTACTTCCCAGGTCGGGAAAGGGTATTTTGTCCAAAATGAAAATTCGGATTACCAGCACAAGGTTTTGCTTGTATTCGACAGGCTAACAGCTTATAAGGAGGAACTTTATGATTCGTTCAAGGAGGCACTTAAAAAAGATGGCAGTGAACAGATCTTTTTTCACCACAACAATCCCAAAATGTTCCAAACCATTATAGATGGGGCAGTTGGGGAGTATTCCGAATATGTGATCATGCCACCAGGTTGTTCAGGTACCAACAAAATGATTGCCAAACTGCCTCAAAATAAGGTATATATCCTTGATCAGGGACGGAAACAGTATAAAAGTAGCTATCCTTATGTCTGTCAGGATTTTGAGCGTGATATTTATAGGATATTGAAAAAAAATGCTTTGCTGGTCAGCAAATATCAAAGGATGGTACTCGTTATCCGTCACCTGAAATCGCATTACAAGGAGATTGCCACCGGTTTCAGGGATTTTTGCAAACAAAAGCCGATTCTTTGTGAAGTGGTCAATGATATCAAGTCGTTTGAAATCAAACAATCAGATGGTTTCGTTGTTGTCGATGACCGCGACCTTGAGTTTTTGGTCCGGCATTCAATTGACAAACAAATGGTTCTGGGAAGTGATCTGGGGATTGTTTCCTACAATGAGACGCCGCTTAAGGGGATAGTTGCCTCCGGGATTACAACAATCACCACTGACTTTTCCCAAATGGGCAAAAACATGGCCGAAATGATCCTGAACCATCAAAGCCTGAAAATCGACAACCCGTTCATCATCAACCTGCGCAAATCGTTCTGAAAGAATACAATAACTAAAAAACTGATTTTATGAAGACTACAATTGCCAGACTACTTTGTTTTATTTGTATGATCACAATCGTTTTGTTTGGGTGTACACGGAAGAATGCCCCCGGCATTACTTGGGGCATCGTCGAAAACACTGCCTCGCTAAAAGTTTCCCCGGTTTTTGTCCCGCTTGTGCCCGGTGCGGTGAAGCCGGAAGGCTGGATCCGCGATTGGGCCAAAGATGCTGCCAAAGGGATCATTGGTCATCTGGACGAATACTCCCCAACATTTGGCGAAGCCTGGAAAGGGTATGGTTTTAAGGCAAGGGGAGCGAAACCTGACGGTGGAGGATGGCCTTTGGAGCAATGCAGCTATTGGCTCGATGGGGCTGTCAGATTGGGATATATCCTCAAAGATTCTGCCCTGATCAAAAAAACATCCGCAAGGCTTGACAATGTCGTAAACGGTGTTTTAAAGGGGGGTGAGACCTTTGTTTACTGGCTTCCCAAAAAGATGATGATCGACAGCACTCAGGGCTGGGCGGAGTTCAACAGTTGGGCCCATTCGCATATGGGTCGTGCATTGGTTGCTTATTATCAGGCTTCAGGAGATCCAAAGATTTTGCAGTCCCTTACGAAGGTTTACCGGAATTACGACCTTCCCATCCTTAAGGAACACTTTGAAGCAGTCTCAGGCTCCGTAAATATTGATCCCATGATGGATACCTATCTTTTGACCGGCGATTCAGCTATCCTGAACCGGATCAAAGCATTTGCCGGATTGAAGAGTTATCAGGATCTATCAGCCAATTGGAACATGCGGAAACTTAATCCAGGTCACAGTGTCATCTTTTACGAAAATATCCGCGTTCCAGCATTATTGTATTTATTTACAGGTAACCAACAGGATTTAAGCGCATCAAAACAGGCACTTGGCTGGGCCGAAAGTTCAGGTTTGCTGCCGGTCGGGATCGTTTCCGGCGAAGAATACCTTGCTGGCGTAGGTGCGACACGGAACATCGAAACCTGCGATGTGGCCGCTTCAATGAATACGTTTTACAGGTTGCTAGAGATTACAGGCAATAACAACTACTCCGACAGGATTGAAAAAATATTCTTCAATGCAGCCGCCGCACCTGTGGCCCGCGACTTTTCCACGATGTGCTATTATCAGAGCATGAACAGGTTCAGCAACGAGCTTCCCGGCGAAGAACCACAATCGCCCGGAAAAGATTGCTTTCAGTTTACTAAATTGGGTCATTCTGTATTGTGCTGTGTTGGGAATAATTGCAGGATCCTTCCCAACTACATTATGAACATGTGGATGGCCACCCGCGACCATGGTTTAGCTGCCACACTTTACGGTCCCTGCAAAGTAAAAGCAGAAGTTGCTGGTCATGTAATGGCAGAGATCGCCTGTACGACAAATTATCCTTTTGAAGAATCGATAAAGATGGTTGTCAATCCGTCAGAATCTATTGAATTTCCACTTTATCTTCGGGTTCCCGAATGGTGCAAAAATCCTTCAATCAGTGTAAACGGCGAAAAAATCGTCTTCCGAATACAGGATGGCAACTTTATCAGGATCAACCGAAAATGGAACAAGAATGACAAGATTGAATTGGAATTTCCAATGACACCAAAGATTGTCCAGGGGGATGAGACACCCTATCCGCAGATTGGCTATTTCGACAAATACCATGAAATGGCAAAGGACACAACCATTCACAGCCCTTATGCATGTGTTTATTATGGACCTCTGTTGTTCTCTCTGGCTATTCCAGATATTGGCCCCAACGAGGAAGCTCCGGGTGCAAAATTCAATTATGCTTTGGATGTTAAACTAGAGGATACCGGACAGCAAATTACAGTTCAGCGAAAAGCAATGGCTGATCCCTGGAACTGGTCATTGGATTCGCCGATAAAGCTAACTGTCAATGCATTGGAGTTCGATTGGAAACCTACAGAAAATAAGATACTTCCGGAAAAACCTGTCGAAAAAGGGATTCCTGTCAAAATCCAATTGGTTCCATACGGCACGACAAAATTCAGGGTGACCATGTTCCCGGTAACTGCAAGTTCATTTAAAAATAATCCACAATTAGCTAAACAATGAAAATCACCATGATTCTTCTGAGCCTGCTGGTCATTTTAGGTATGGCACAGGCTCAACAAGCTGGTCGGAGTACCATCAGTTTAAACGGAACCTGGCTATTTGATCAAACGACAAATGCCTTTCCACCGGCAAAATTCACACGGACCATTCCTGTACCCGGACTTGTGCATATGGCAGAACCCAAAATTATAGATTACGATAAATTTTTCAAACGGGCAGATAAAGTCGAGGCCAAGGAGCAGCACAACCTTTACAACATCGACTATACGCCACGGTACAGCTGGTACCGGAAAATGATATTGGTTCCCAAAGAGATGGAAGGAAAAGATGCAATGATCACCATCAAAAAAAGCCAGTATGTAACCCAGGTTTATGTAAATGGGATGGATATGGGAACTTCAATGGCCTGCTATACGCCGATTGAGTTTCCTGTCGCGAAAGCGTTGAAAATTGGCGTTGAAAATGAAATCCTTATAAAAGTTGGTGACAGGGTTTGGCTTCCAGCAGAGGCTGCAGGGGGAACCGACAAGGAGAAAGAGCATTACCTGCCGGGTATCTGGGACGATGTTGAGCTTTCGTTCACGGGAAAAGCCCGTGTCAACCGCATGTTGGTCCTGCCCTCTGTTGCAGGCAAAAAGGCAACAGTTAAGGTTCAGGTCAGAAATCTGATGCCGGCACAAATCCTTGTGGGCGATGCCATGAGCGACTCTGTTACGCTGGAACTTTCGTTAGCCGAAAAACTGACAGGAAAAGTCATTTCAACCAAAACCGGTCGATTTTCGACAAAACGCGACAACATTACCGAAGTGGCACTTGACCTGCCGATTCCGGCTTTTACAAAATGGACACCCGATCAACCCTTTCTCTATCAGGCAACTGCAATCTTGCGCAATGACAAGGGGATTTCCGATTCCTATACAAAACAATTCGGAATGCGGGACTTTACCAGAAAAGGGAAATTTTTCTACCTGAACGGCGAAAAAATCATCATGAGGGGGACCAATGTGACCCTTCAGCGGTTCTTCGAGGATCCCGATTGCGGAAACCTTGTTTGGGACAAGGGATGGGTGAAGAAATTGCTGATCGATACACCTAAACAGCTCAATTGGAATATGATGAGGATTTGTGTGGGGATTGTTCCCGATTTTTGGTACGACCTTGCTGACGAATACGGTTTGATGTTCCAGAACGAGTGGCTTTACTGGCAGAACCATGGCTGGGACGACCAGCTACGCAAGGAATACACCGACTGGGTCTGGACAGACGGCAACCACCCGAGCATAGCCATCTGGGATGCGATCAATGAAAATTACGACGATTACCTAGGGAACAAGCTGATCCCCGATTTGAAAAAACTGGATCCCACAAGGATTTGGGACTCCGGGTATATGACTGCCGACCAGATGCCAACGGACGAAATGGACGAGCCACATCCTTACCAGGGTCGGATCAACAAAAATCAACTCCCAACAAGCAAAAACTTTTATCCACTAGGCAGCCTTGATTATAAACCAGGCATACTTCAAAGAATCCAGGAAGCTGGTACAATTCAGCTTGTCAATGAATATGGATGGATCTGGTTGTGGCGCAACGGGATACCGAGCAAACTCACTGTTGATGTCTATAATTATTACCTTGGTGAAAACTCAACCCCGGAACAAAACCGGGAATTGCAGGCTTACTGGTTGCAGGTCGAAACAGAATGGCTCAGAAGCGAACCCTCTATTGCCGGAGTTTTGGCATTCTGCTATCTGGCCAACAATTATGGCTATACAGGCGACTGGTTTTCGGGCAATATCAAAGATTTGAACCCGACCCCAACTTTGGACTGGTTCCACCATGCTTTTGCCCCGGCAGCAACTTTTATCAACATGACGGATGAACGTTATACGAAATTCATTGAGCCACACATACCTGGATCAGCGTTCCTGTTCAATTTAGTTGGAGTAAACAATCTTCCATCGGTTGTTTCCGGAACCGTTAAAGTCCGGGTGGTGGACCAGAATGGAAAAAGCTCATCTGAACACTCTTTGGAAATTAAACTTGCCTCCTTTCTGAGGACCGATATCCCTGTTTCGATCAATTTGCCATCCCAACCAGGTGGTTATGTACTTGTAGCCGAATTTACACCTGAAAATGGAACAAAAGTGATCAGCCGCAGGTTCCTAAAAATAGGGAATGTTGAAAAGTACAATTATTTCAAATTAAACCCATTTGATAAATGACCCATTTACAAATACTTAAATCACCAGTCGAGTTGAATCTGGATGATTTCAGCATGAAGGGGGAACCTATCCTCGATCAGATCAGGCAATTAAAAGATATTTCAGGGATATTTCACGACCAGGACGCGTTTGGAGAATTGGATTGTGAGACAATCGCTTACAAGGTCCAGATGTGGAACCCGGTTGCTGAAGGAACAGAAGGTGGATTGGCTTTTGGCCGGACGATCATTATGCCAGGCAAAGTTGGCGACGAATACTTGATGACGAAGGGCCATTTCCACGCAAAGTCCGACAGGGCAGAATTTTACTGGGGCGTGCAAGGAAAGGGGATGTTGATTTTAATGGACAGGAACCGGAACACCAGGGCAGAAGAAGTTTATCCGGGAAGCCTTCATTATATCGGAGGTGATACAGCACACAGGTTGGCCAACACTGGGCATGAAGAGCTTGTTGTGGGTGCCTGCTGGCCCTCTGATTCAGGTCATAACTATGAGGAAATTGCCCTACACGGATTTTCGGCACGTTTGATTGAAATAGAAGGAGTGCCATGTTTGATAAATTATTAAATAACTATATATCAATTTATTATGAAATATTGGAAATATAATGGAAAAATTGGCTTTTTGTTCGTCATGTTTGTATTCTGCTTTATTTTTGCTTCAGCCCAGAAACAGCATGCTAAAACCTACGAAATCAGTGGAGTAAGTGCTTTGCCATTTTTAATCGAAAGGAATCTGGTCGATTACCAGCCGGTTGTATTGAATATCAATATTTTGGCAGATTCGTGCAAAATTGTTGCCAATATTGAAGATAATGCGCCCTATCCTTTAAAACTCAAAAAGGGACAAAATAAAATTGAAATTCCCGTAAAGGCAGTCGATATTGAAAAGATCGTTTCGATCAGGTTCGAATCGAAGGGGATGCCGGTCGTGCAACAATCTGTATCCTTAAAACCAGTTAAAAAGTTAACTTGCTATCTGTTGGCACATTCGCATACCGACATTGGCTATACAGAAATTCAGACAGCCATTGAGGATAAACAGGTTCAGAACCTCGTGAAAGGGATCGAAATTGCGAGAAGGACTGCTTCCTATCCTGCCGGTGCCCGATTTATCTGGAACGTGGAAGTTGGCTGGGCAGCCGATTTGTACCTGAACAGGATGAACGAAAACCAAAAGAAATTGTTCCTCGAATCGGTCACCAATGGACAGGTCTCGCTGAATGGGATGTATTTGAACGTCTTGACTGGTCTTTGCCGTCCAGAAGAACTATCAAGGCTCTTTAAATTTTCAACCGAACTTGCCAAAAAATGCAATGTTACAATCAATGCAGCAATGACGAGCGACATTCCCGGACAAACATGGGGAACAGTCACGGCCATGTCGCAGGCCGGCATCAAATATTTCTCCACTGCCCCCAACTACTTCGACCGCATCGGCGACATCCTTGAAAAGTGGGAAAACAAGCCATTTTACTGGGTTTCACCTTCCGGGAACGAGAAAGTGCTGGTTTGGGTCCCATTGAAAGGTTATGCCCTTTCACACATGATCAATAAACTAACACCTGAATTCGTTGCGAAATATACCCATCAGTTGGACAGCCTTCAATATCCATACGATGTGACCCATCTGAGATGGAGCGGTCATGGCGACAACGCCGAACCTGACGCTGAAATTTGCGAATTTGTAAAAGACTGGAGTTCCCACTATACATGGCCAAAGTTTATCATTTCATCAACCAGTGATGCGTTTGAAGCTTTTGAAAACAAATATGGCAAACAGTTGTCATTGGTTAAGGGCGACTGGACACCATATTGGGAAGACGGTGCTGGATCATCGGCACTCGAAACCGGAATGAACAGGGCCAGCTCCGATAGGTTGTCACAGGCAGAGGCACTTTGGGCAATGAAAAACCCTTCAGGGTATCCTTCACAAGATTTTGAAGCTGCATGGAAAAAAGTGTTGCTTTATTCGGAACATACGTGGGGAGCCTGGTGCAGCGTATCCGATCCCGAAAACAAAATGACCAAAGAACAGTGGGACATCAAACAGTCATATGCAACCGATGCTGACAAGCAATCGCGCCAATTGCTGGACAATTCCCTGAAAAACAGTTCTTCAAATGCAGGTTCAAATTCGATTGAGATCATCAATACCAATGCATGGGAAAGAACAGAAGTTGTTACAATTCCCGCAGCTCTTTCCAAAGCAGGTGACAAAGTTACCGGACCTGACGGGAAACAGGTCCTTTCGCAACGGCTTTCCAATGGTGACCTTGCAATCTGGGTCTCCACAATCAAACCTTACTCCTCTAAAATTTTTCAGGTGATTAAAGGAAAAGGGTTAACAGGAAATAAAATTGAAATAAGTGGAAATACAATTGGCAACGGACTCGTAAAAGCTGTGATCAATCCAAAAACCGGGGCTATCCAGGAACTCACGACTTCAAGTAATGGCAACCTGAATATGGTTGATGCTGCATCCGGTTATGAATTAAATGATTATGCATTTCTTGATTCTTCTCGGACCGATCATATCCTGCGACCTTCCAACGTAAAAATAAGTACAAAAGAAACTGGGCCGCTTGTTGCCTCATTGCTGATCGAGTCGGACGCACCGGGTTGCAACAAACTGATCAGGGAAGTCCGCCTCACTTATGGCTCAGAAAAAGTTGAATTGATCAATACAGTTGATAAAAAGAGGGCAGCCATCAGCAAAAAACCAGGCGATTGGACCTTTGCCCAGAAAGGTGGAAAAGAGAGTGTGAATTTTGCGTTTCCATTTAATGTGAAAGCTGGTACGATCCGGCTTGATGTTCCTTATGGTGTGATGGAACCTGAAAAGGACCAAATTCCAAGTGCTTGCAAAAATTGGATGACATTGAACCGATGGGCAGATGTATCAAATCAGTCAGCCGGTGTTGCACTTGTTTCGCTGGATGCTCCATTGATTGAAATCGGTGGCATTACAGCAACGATGTTGGGTTCCCAGACCAATCCGGCAATCTGGCGAAAACACATCGAACCGACCCAGACAATTTTCTCCTGGGCGATCAACAACCATTGGGGCACCAATTATAGGGCTTATCAGCAAGGTTTGATCACTTTCCGATATGTGCTCCTCCCCCATCAGCAATTCAGGCCCGAAGAAATTTCCAAATTGGCCATTGGGCTAAGTCAGCCATTGCTTGTTCAGCAAACCTCTGAAAATAAAGCAGTTTATCAGGATCTTACAGTCAATAATCCTGGCGTGGTTGTCACGGCTTTAAAACCTTGTGACGATGGCAAAGGTCGGATGGTCACCCTATTCAATTCGACAGCAAATGATCTGAAATTTAATTTGCTGACTGGCAATAAGATCATCCAATCAATCCGGACAAGCAACTCCGGGGAGGAAAAATCTGGTAAGCTTATCCATGAAATTGCATTACCGGCATGGGGAACCATCATGTTGAGGCTGGAGTAGTACTCAAAATCCACAAAATAAAAATCAGATGAAGGGATACGTAATTTTGGTATCAGTAGTTGCTGCTTTGGGCGGATTGCTTTTTGGTTTTGATACAGCTGTCATTTCGGGGACCATCAATTTTATCCAACCCTATTTTGGGTTAACTGAAGTTGGACTTGGCTGGACGGTCAGCAGTTTGCTGTTTGGTTGTATGATCGGGGTTTTCCTTGCCGGGAAAGCAAGTGACCTGCTCGGCCGCAAGAAAGTGTTGATGCTGGCAGCTATGCTGTTCTTCTTTTCGGCAGTGGGAAGTGCCTCCGCACATCTGCTGGTCCTTTTTGTCGCAGCGCGTATGGTCGGAGGACTTGCTGTCGGCGTTGCTTCGATCCTTTCACCGATGTACATTGCAGAACTATCACCGGCAAAATACCGGGGGTCGCTCGTATCGCTAAATCAATTGGCCATTGTAATTGGGATACTTGTCGCATTTTTCAGCAATTATTTATTGGTCGGTACAGGTGAAAACAATTGGCGGTGGATGTTGCTTGTAATGGCAGTTCCTGCAATTTTGCTGTTTTTCAGTTTGTTCCTGATCCCTGAAAGTCCGCGATGGCTAGTGGCCAGGCAAAGGAATGATGAAGCACTAAAAGTATTAATCAAAACATCAGGTGCTGAACCTGCCTATCATGAACTTCTGGAAATCGAACAAACCTTAAAAAATCAGGAAGAGGCTTCGTACATGGAATTATTTTTGCCAAAGATCAGGCCACTTTTGTTTATCGGGATCATTCTTGCAGTATTTCAGCAGATTACAGGTATAAATACGATCATGTATTATGCCCCGAAGATTTTCGCCAATGTGGGCCAGTCAAACAACATTGCCTTGTTACAAACCATTGCGATTGGAGCAACGAATGTGGTTTTTACACTTTTGGCGATGAGCCTGATCGACAGGTTCGGGCGTAAATTGCTGATTTTGGTTGGTTCAGGAGGTATGATGCTAATGCTCATGGGTTTGTCAGTTTTATATTTTCTGAAACTGACTTCAGGTGTCTTTGTGCTTGTATTCATCCTTGGTTACATTGCCTTTTTTTCAGCGTCACTGGGTCCTGCAGTTTGGGTGATCGTTGCGGAATTGTTTCCCAACCGCCTGCGAAGCAAAGGGATGTCTATAGCAGTAATGTCGCTTTGGATGGCTTGTATCCTCGTCACGATCACTTTCCCAATGATGCTCGAAAGGCTTAGTGGTGGCATCACCTTTTTTATTTTTGCTTTGATCTGTCTGGCCAACCTGCTTTATATCTGGAAATACGTGCCCGAAACAAAAGGAAAAACGCTGGAAGAACTGGAAAAACACTTTGAAAATTCGTCAATTTGAAAATTTGGAAATTCGTTAATTTGGAAATGTGAGAATGGGTTCTGGTTTCATCAGAAATCCGAAATCAAAAATCCGAAATCAAAAATTCTATGAAATACACTATTGCTATTGATCTTGGGGGCACAATCATCAAGATTGGCCTGCTGAATAACGGACAACTGATTGACCGTTTGGAAATAAAGGCACAATCTGCTACTGGTTTAGCCAATCAGTTGCCTGATTTGGAGATTGCTATCAATCAATTGATTACTAAAAACAATATTCTGAAGGAAGATGTACTTGGGATTGGATTTTCTTTTGCCGGATTGGTTGACTCATCCAGGAACAGGATACTTTCGACCAATCAAAAATATGACGATGCACCCGGTATTGACCTTGTTGGCTGGGCCAAGGCCAAATGGGACTGGCCTCTGTTTGCCGAAAACGATGCCCGGATGGCCTTGCTGGGTGAATGGCAATTTGGGGCAGGCGTAAATTGTGAAGATCTTGTAATGGTCACATTGGGGACAGGAATCGGAACAGGAGTCCTGATTGGCGGTAAATTGCTAAAAGGGAAACATTTTCAGGCTGGAAACCTTGGCGGGCATTTGGTCGTCAACCATCGTGGAACATTATGTACCTGTGGGAATATCGGTTGTGTGGAAGCGGAGGCATCCACATGGCGTTTACCATCCTTGCTGAAAGAACACCCTCAGTTTAACGACAGTTCACTGAAAAATGAAGAAAGACTTGATTTTAGGGTACTCATTGATCATGTGGCAAAAGGCGATCTGGTTGCACGAGAGGTACTTGACCATTGCCTTTCGGCCTGGGCAGCAGGGTTTATCTCGATGACCCATGCCTTTGATCCTGAAATGATTGTCATCAGTGGTGGGATCATGAAAAGTTCTTCGGTCATTTTGCCCCCGCTTCAGAAAAGGGTCAACGAACTGGCCTGGACACCATGGGGAAAAGTAAAGCTTGTCGAAGCAAAATTCCCTGATTCGGCAGCATTGTATGGGGCCGATTATCTGGTAAGATCGTCATTAGAATAAAAATAATCTAAATTGTCAAAAAAGTCTAAATAAATGACAAACAAATATTTAAATAAGCCATCCAAATTCAACAATCTACCGGTAATTGAGGTTAGGAACACTCAATTTAAGGTTGAGAACGGCTGGAAAGCCATATGCGACAAGTTAAATGCGGTGATCGCAGCAATAAATCAGAAGAAAAAGGTTATTGTGATCGAAACGTATCAGGGTGTGATCCATGAAGAGCTGATTCCAAATTTGAAAGAAGGATTAAAGCATTCGCATTTTATTTTGGCAGAAGATTATCTGCTTTCGCAGGAGGAAATTCAAAAACTTGTTTTTCAGGATGTGACCAATGACCGGATATTTGGTTTTATGACACGGCTAACCATGGATGCATTTTTCGATCAGGAAAAAGTTAAAATGGTAAGGTCAGATGTCGGGTTAGTTACCGAAAGTGTTGTTGTTATCTATGGGTTAGGGGCATCACTGATTTGTCCAAAACCTGACCTTTTGGTTTATGCCGATATGGCCCGATGGGAAATCCAGTTAAGGATGCGCAAGCATTTGGTCGATAATCTGGGTGTAAGAAACAGGAATACAGACGATTGGATGCTGCTCTACAAACAAGGCTTCTTTGTCGATTGGCGGGTTTGCGACAGGTTGAAAAAGCGGTTGTTCGACAAATGGGATTTTCTGCTCGATACAAACAAAATCGGGCAACCAAAATTGATTGAAGGCAAGGCTATTCTCGAAGGTATGGAAATGGCCGTCAATCAACCATTTAGTGTTGTCCCTTTTTTTGATCCAGGGCCATGGGGCGGTCAATGGATGAAGGAAGTTTGTAACCTCGACGATGCAGCACCCAACT
>TBL_comb47_HYPODRAFT_10003272_pt1 | contig 19329 bp, 31 predicted proteins | sample TroBogypolimnion_40_FD_10682 | JGI IMG/M metagenome (IMG submission 10682) | reverse complement strand
TATCTTGCCAACAGACAGACCAACAAAGAGCAACTGATGTGCGAGTGTCTGGATTGTGGCCGCTTGGAATTGGTGCTTATTTCCATGTTGTATGCGCCTCAATGGGCTGGTTGTTCGGATTGCGCTGCTCCACAGTGGCTTGTTCGTCGATGCAAGGCGCAGAAAGCCAGATGCACGGATCCATTGCATCCGTCTTATCGGGATTATGGCGGACGAGGAATTCGCTTCATGTTCAGCAGTCCAAGACTGGCGGCGCAATGGATAAAGAAGAATATTGGAATACCAGAAAAAATATCAATCAACATACATCTGGACAGGATCAACAACAATGGTCATTACGAACCTGGAAATCTACGTTGGTCAACTCGGCAAGAGAACAACTCTCATACGCGTCGAAGCAAGTATGTAGAGCGATTTCATTTGTTTCGTCTAAATTATCCAGAGATCAAATACGCAAACAAGACCCTCAGAAATTTGATGGGCTACGGCCTCAGCGACCATCAGATCATCGAGAGATTCCATCTTCCATCAGACAAGCCAAAGGGCGTGTATGGGACATACTCAACTGCGGTCCCAGAAATTGCTTTACTTGCGAAGGCCTCCTGATTCATAACTGCTCTGACGTCATGATTGGTGTATCTGCCAGACCCTTTTCCAAGTCACTGTCATCACATATCCAGCAGCTGGGGCGCATCATGCGTGGTCACCCAGGCAAAGAGTATGGCGTCTGGCTTGATCACAGCGGCAACTATCTCCGTTTCAGACCAGATTGGGAGGAGATCTACGCCAACGGGGTGCACGAGCTGGATGACGGCAAGGAAAAAGCCAAGAAAGAACCCACCAAAAAGGAGAAGGAAGCGAGCAAGTGTCCAAAGTGCGGGGCATTGTGGACAGGCGGGGATACGTGCCATGCGTGCGGTTTTATACGGGAGAAAAAGAACAAGGTAATAGACGTATCGGGAGAACTTGAGGAGCTGGAAGGCGCGATGGGAGGCGTGAGCAAACAGGACTTCTGGGCAATGATGCAGTGGTACAAGAAGTACAACGGCTGGTCAGACGGGAGGATGGCGCACACCTACCGAGAGAAGTTCGGCGTTTGGCCTAGATCGCTGAACGCCAACGTAGTCAAAGAGCCAAGCGCAGAGGTATCCAAATTTGTAAACAAAAAACTCAAGGCATACATCATGTCTATACGAGGAGGGAAAAAATGACACAAGATGAAATCATTGAGATGCCTAGACAGGCTGGCATTGGTTGGGGTGAAGGCATTGGCGGGATGACTGATTTCCTTGAAGCCTTTGCCAAACTGGTAGAGGAACGTGCAACAGCTAAAGAGCGTGATAGAATGTGCAAACAATGTAATTGGAGCAAACATGAAAACGCAACGTGCAATGAAACCAATCAATCAAAGATTTTGGGAAAAAGTTAACAAAAAAGCGCCAAATGGATGCTGGGAATGGACTAGCGCCATTCGTGGAAACGGATATGGTGCTTTCTTTACACATTTAATTGAAGAAGGTCGTAAATGCCACGGCGCTCATCGCTACTCTTGGCAAATGACAAATGGACAAATACCAGATGGTTTGTGGGTCTTACATAAATGCGACAACCGCATTTGCGTTAACCCAGAGCATCTTTTTCTTGGCGATAGAACAGACAACATGAAAGATTGCGCCACTAAAAGACGAGTTTGCACAATAGGAAAATCAAATCTTACGCATTGCAAAAGAGGCCATGAATTTACGCCAGAAAACACATGGAAAACAAAACAAGGATGGCGGCTTTGTAAGGTTTGCAATTCATTAAGGAAAAGAGGTGAAGCATGACCTTTGTAGACTTTGCAAGGGCGCATGGCATCATCATCGACCAACCACCACCACTGGGACACTGGCGCAGGTATCCAACAGAAGATAAACCACGAAAACGCAACGGCGCGGTCAAGTGGAATGGACACATGGGTTTCGTTCAAAACCATGCGATTGATGATGGCGTATCGGTCTGGTCAGACGACAACATGAGTGAGTCAAAAAAGCGCGACTATCAAAAGCTGGCAAACGAGGCTGAACTGGAAAAAGCGAAGCTGTACAGAGAGGCCGTCAACAAAGCAGCCTACATCCTTGGAGAATCACAAGACGCAAAACACCCTTACCTAAAAGCAAAAGGTTTCGAGGATGAGTATGGCAAAGTCTGGCTAGACAAAGACAAGAACCAACTTCTTGTCATCCCGATGAGAATTGATAGACACTTGGTCGGCTGCCAACTTATTAATAGTAAAGGTGACAAGAAGTTTCTATTCGGACAGCGTACAGCCAATGCTTCATTTGTCTTTGATAACAAGGGCATGAATATTCTTTGTGAAGGCTATGCCACGGCGTTGTCTATTCGCAAGGTGCTCAAGTCTTTCAAGACCAGATACAAAATCTACGTTTGCTTCTCTGCCAACAACATGGCAAAGGTAGCTAAGAATCTAGGGGAAGGTTTTGTGGTTGCAGATAATGATGCGTCACTAACGGGCGAAAAAACAGCCAAGGAGATTGGCTTTCCATACTGGATAAGCGATCAGCTTGGCGAGGACTTCAACGATACGCACCAGAGGCTTGGCACGTTCAAAGCAGGGCAGCTATTACTCAAATCACTGCGGCTGTAGGCTGGCGATTTTGTTGTGCACCACCAACTTGCCGTCACCGTGGTAGGCCATGAGGTTGACGGCGTTCATTACATCCATTCCAATGCTCAGTACTTCATCAGATTTTCCGATGTAGTCTGAGCTGGCGGTTACTATTCCATTAGGTTGCTGCACGATGTACAGAACGAAGATGGCCTTGTCTTTGATGGGCGGGATCAGTTCAATCATTTGAATTTCGGCCCTTTAATCCACAGTGTTGCAGACATACGCAGCCCACGAGTAACAGGTGTCACTCGATGCTCTAGGATGGATGGAAAACAAATAATAGAGCCTTTGGTCAGCGGCGCGGTGAATTGCCCGTTGTGCCTGATTTGAAACTCTCCACCATCAAACTCGCACGGATCATTCAAAAGAACAATGACGGTCAGCTTTCTATCTTTTGGCAAACGACTCAGTACAAAGGTGTCGGTGTGCCACATATAGTGTTGGTCAACGCCGTACTTAGCAAACTGAACGGACTCATGGTCATCAATGTCATAGTTCCATTCACATTTTTCATTGGCTAGTTTGGAGTAGCCAAACATTGTTTTGCCAAACCAGTAGTCTGGTTGAGCGAAGGCAACGGTTGTATTGCGCTCGGCGTGGTTGTTTTTTTCGCCTTCAATGCCCATTGTGGCGTTGCGTGGCTCAAGCGCAGACAAATCTCGCACGACCATATCAATGACATCATGCGGGAAATTGCCCATGTACCAAATTGGGAGGTGACTCATGTTCGTTACTATTCCAAGATTAAGGTGATCTGCTCGACTCTACCAGTAGTTGACTCGTGTTTGTCGAGGGTGAATGTTTCGGATGTACGCAGCTTTTTAGCCAGATCAAGCCAATGCGCTACGTCTTTTGGGCGCAGCGCAAAGGTTTTGATCCACGTATCAAGGCGGATTAGCTCGGCCTTCATGCGGTCACTATTCCAAGATTACGCACGGCAACTTCGAATTGTGCGCGTGTACCTTCGATTAGGTCAGCCACTTGTCCAAGCGGGAAATTTTCGACAATTTCCCAAAGTTCCAAGCCTTCTTGTGTCCACCCTTCGGGCGTGTCCTTCATGGCGGCAATTATTTCGTCATAGTCTCGGTTTTCGGGGTAGTCGCACAACCAGTGGTCGAGTGCAAAGCGTTCAGAGGGTTTCATGCTGTTTTCTCCTGTTCAATTTGAAATTTGATGCCACTATTCCACATCATCAGTGCATCCATGATGCTGGTGTATTCGCTTGCATAATCTAAATCCTCGCCGTTTGCCCACTGCTCTACAAACTTGGCGACTTGCGTTGGGTGCACATCTGCCACGTTGTTGGCATAGGCTTCGACAAAAGCGTCTTGTTCTGCTGGTGTCATGATTTTCTTTCGTTACTATTCCAAGATTAAAGAGTCCCAATAATGAAGCCATCTTCATCACTGACAAAAATCACCCACGCAGGGCGGTTGCCCCATCGGGTTTGTTCAAGTTCATACAGCCATTCAGGGTCGTCTTGTTTGATTCGCTCCAGCGTGCGTTGGGCGTGCTCGAAGTCGTGGAAAATCGTTTTCGGTGGTTGGATTACTGCGTGCATTTTTGGTTTCCTTCGTTACTATTCCAAGATTAGGCGGTTTGTCGGGCTTCGGCGCGGCCTTGCTCGATTAGGCGGCGACACTCGGGCTTGTCGGTGTGGTGCTCACTTTCCAGCATCTGGCGCAGGGTTTCCCCTGCTTTGCGGCCTTTTTCGTAGTCGTAACCAGCTTTGATGTAGTCGGCTTCGGTGTAATTCATGGCGTCACTCCTCAAAATAGCGCGGTTTGCGCTGTGGTGGTCTTGGGTTGGTTGGGTGTGTGCGCCAGCGTGAAAGCCTCGGCTTCAGCGGCCTGAAAGTGGTCTACATCAGAGCGCGGCATGAATACAAGTTCCACACTATCCCAGTAGAACGTATGCGGTTGCAACTTGTACATTTTTGCCACTGCTAAGGCTTCGGCAGGAGTCTTTTTATAGTCGCAGATGGGCATCCCCTGATTAATTACAGTCCAGCGGTCGCCGTTTCCAGATAAATAGACCTCGGGGTTTTTGTCGAGCTTTAGCTTCATTTTGCATCCCCAATTATTTGGTACATATTCCAGCCGCAAGTGATTACTTGGTGGCCTTTGTCAATTAGCTCTTGAATCATGGAGCGGTCAAAACTGTGCCAGCCTTCCCAGTCGGCGGGGTATCGGCAAACCTCGCGCCAGCCGTGTTTGTCGTTTTTCGCGTGATAAGCAATCATGATGTTTTGCATGTTTTTCTCCTTAATGTTGACGATAGACAAAGCCGCCAGACACTTCGCCCACAAATACGCCTTCGTCAATGAGATAGTCTTTAACTTTCTCTTGGCCTTCGTCATCGTTTTCGTTTTCGTCGTATTCGATTGAATAGGCTTCGGCAATGCTTTGCCAGCTATCCTCTGAAAAATCGCAGCAGAGAGCGATAACGTCTAATTCATACTCTTCGCCAGTGTCTCTCTCACAATCTTCCAAGTATTCAAAAAGAACTTCTAATCCCTCATAAGAAAAGTTATCGGGGCGAATGGCATCAAAGGCATTTTGAAATTCACAAAGAACAATAGTTTTTTTCATGGTTTAACTTTCAGAGTTTGACAATGGGTTGTTGCACTTCCACGGCATAGCCGAGCGCTTTAATTTGGTCTAGAACCTGCCTTGTGAGCGTCTTAGTCCCTGCGATAGCCGCGAAGGTTTTTGAGGTGTTGCAAACGGGGTGTATGACTTGTGCGCCGTACTGGTCGCGGATAGTTACTGTTATGGTTTGCATGTTGGTTGCTCCTTTAAACTAGGTCGATTACAAAATTGCAGTCTTCAAAACTCAGGGCGATGACACCGCCAGCGGTCAAAAAGTCAATCACTCCAATAAATCGGGCGGCATCAATGTTTAGTTGTGTGTCTGCCCAAGCCGCCACGCCGAATAGTGAGCAGGGCGCAGAGGCTTCGATATGGGTGCGGATGTGGTCAATGTTCGTCATGGTGGCTTCTCCTTTAGGTTAAATTACGAATTGAACTTTTCAACGATGGCACGGGCTTCGTCATCAAGACCGTAGTATTCGGCAGCTTCGATAAAGGCCGCTGCGCCTGCTTCGTCGGTGCTGAATGTGGTGTATAGACGCCCGTCATCGCCCAGCTTTTCAATGCTCAGGGTCAAAACTTCGTCGTAGGTCAATTCACGGGCTGGCTGCATGTTGCCGTCTACGTCTTCGATCCACTCAACGCTAGCCATGTCTTCCAGCGATTCACCGCTGCGGTTCATTTCCCAGGCGGCCGCTTCAACGATGGTATTGTCGAACGTCCACATGACTTGCGGACGAAGGCCAGCCATGCCGTTGCGGCTGGTGTTGCTGTAAATCACGAAGGTTGTGCGTGTCATGTTCAATGCTCCTTGTTGGTTAATTTGAGGGTTGCAATATATTGCACCCTTCATATATATAGCATAACAGAATCGTGCCAGCTTTTGAAAAGTCCTTTAAAATCAACAACTTAAAAGTGCCACCAAAAACCCTATGCTATTGCTTAGACGTTTTCGATAGGAAAAAACTAATGATGGTTTTCTTAATGGAATCAATGACTTAGAGCATTTTTGGGGGCTGTTGCGTGTTCTGCTAGTGTTCTGGTATATTTGCGACATCAAATAGCGAAGCGGGACAGCACAATGGCACGTTCAACAGTAAGCGAATCACTACCACAAGTAGACATACTGTCTGGCTTAGGCAGAGGACTAACAGCAAAGCAAAAGAGATTTGCCGAAGAAGTAGCGAAGGGAAAGAAGGGGAGCGAAGCATACAGAGCGGCGTATAACACCAGAGCCAAACCCAAGACCCAAGCAGACACAGCAAGTAAGCTAAGGGCACGTCCAGATATCAAGGCGGCGATAGATGCGATTGAACAGGCAAATCAAGCTATGAAATATCAAACCGCTGAGGGCTTACGCTCCTTGGCTGTCTCCTCACTGGTGAATGTGCTCATTGACCCCGAGACAAGTCAAGCCGTAAAGGTGCAAGCGGCTAGGACTATTGGAACGATAACTGAGGTGTCGTTATTCACCCATAGAACTGAGAGCAAGGTTATCCATAGCTCAGACGACATCAAGGCCAAGATACTGAAAGAGATTAGTACCCTCATGTCGTCACAAGCAGATGATGTGGTTGCTCGTGATGCGGCGTCACTTCTAACCGAACTCACGGCGAGCAGTGAACCAGAGCAGGGCGGGGAAAATTCCCCAGACGGCGAGACCCACCCACCCGTTACCCCCACTTGTGACGATGAGGAGTCCCTAGCTGAACTACATACTATTCCACAACCTCTATCACAATCAGAAAACATTCCAGACCCTCTATCCCAATCTGAAAACATTGAGACCCCCCTTTCCGATTTTGACGCGCCCTGAAAAAAATATATAAAAAATTTGGAGGCTAAATGAACGAGATTGATAAGTTTTTAGCACTCATGAAGCGCAAGGAAAAGCGATTAATGAGAACTATTTGGGGGGTCACCATACATATGCATGGTGAACCTAAGAAAGTATTAAACACGAAGATGATTCATAAGAAGTCGGCGTTAAGTTATGAGCAGTGTTTAGAGGTGGATATGACAAAAGCGCAGCAGGAAGTATTTTTCTTTGTAGATGAGTTTTGGAAGAGGTATGGAATTGGTCCGACGATGAGGGAGATCACGAAGTTTCGTGGGAGTCGGAGTTTGGGGAGTACGCATGAGATTGTGGGGCGGCTGATTAAGTTGGGTATTTTGAAGAAGATGGCTGGGATGGAGAGGAGTGTGAGGCCGGTGTATATTAACTTTAGGACGCTGGATGCGTTGGAGGAACCCGTTGAGTCAAATTGAAAAACTGTTAGCTCAGTTGCCTCTGAAGGAGCAGGAGAAGTTCTTGGCTCAGATGTCTGAGTACAAGGATGCTTTGCAGCGGGAGAAGTGTCAGGCGAGTTTTCTGGACTACGTGAAGTTTATGTGGCCGGGGTTTGTGCATGGGAGGCATCATGCGGTGATGGCCAAGAAGTTTGAGGAGGTGGTGCATGGGGACTGTAAGAGGTTGATCATTAACATGGCGCCCCGGCATACGAAGTCTGAGTTTGCTTCGTACTTGCTGCCGAGTTGGTTTCTTGGGAATTACCCGGATAAGAAGGTGATTCAGTCTTCCAACACGGCGGATTTGGCTGTTGGGTTTGGTCGCAAGGTGAGGAACTTGGTGGACTCGGATCAGTATGGGTCTATTTTTCCGGGTGTGAGTTTGGCGTCTGACAGTAAGGCGGCGGGTAAGTGGAACACGAATGCGCAGGGTGAATACATTGCGATTGGTGTGGGCGGTACGATGACGGGTAAGGGTGCTGACCTAATGATCATTGACGACCCGCACTCAGAGCAAGAAGCTAGATTGGCCCAAGGGGATCCGACTGTGTTTGACTCGGTGTTTGAGTGGTATACGTCTGGTCCTCGGCAGCGTTTGCAACCGGGTGGTCGAATAGTGATCGTAATGTGTATGACTGGAGATACGAATGTATTGATGGCGGACGGTTCCAGCACACAGTTAAAAAACATTCGAACCGGAGACATGGTGGCTACGTTCGATAAAGGACGATTAAGCACAAGCAAGATTAACAACTGGCGGTCAAGTGGTGTTGATTCCATATACAGGATACAAACACAATCTGGTAAAATTCTTCGTGCAAACGAGAGGCATCCGTTTCTTGTTATGAATGAAGGAGTGCTGGAATGGACAAGACTGAAACACCTCAAGCCGGGGGATTTACTTGTATCGTTGAAGGATGTAGCAGGCCATCAAGATCTCAAGTCAAGGGAGGAACATGCGCCGCCTGCCAATCAAAAGCAAGCTACCACCGAAAAAATCCAAGTGCGCCCTACCAAGAAATTGGTTCTCATGGAAAGTGGATTGGAAAGCAATGCAAATGCGGACAGCCAGTTCACTGCAAAGGATTGTGCGCGGCCTGTTATCGAAAAGGCTACACCCCACCTGCAACAACTGCCGATCAACGCAGAGCACGTCGCATCAAACACCGTTATGGAATTACGGCATCAGACTATGAGCGCATGGTTGAAGAGCGCCACAACAGGTGCGATGTCTGTGGTGAGCCGCCTTATGAGAAAAACACAAGGGCGCATTGGAACGGGAAGCTCTGCATTGACCATGACCATGACACGGGAAAAGTCAGGGGACTGCTTTGCAACGACTGCAACCTTACAGTTGGCTACGGAAAGAAGCCAAGCATTCTTGAAAGAGCTGCATCGTATCTCCGACTTCACGGTGGATCCGATAGTTAAAATTACCACGGACGGACAGGAAGAGGTTTTTGACGTAGAGGTTGACCGAACAGAGAACTTTATTGCCAACGGCATAGTTAGCCACAACACCCGCTGGAGTGATAAAGATTTAACGGGAAAGATTTTGAGGAATGCTTCTGGGGAAGACTGGGAGGTGATTGAGCTGCCGGCCATCATGCCTAGTGGAAATCCCCTATGGCCAGAATTTTGGCCGCTGAAGGAACTGGAGGCTGTGAAGGAGGAGATTGGGGTTTATAAGTGGAATGCCCAGTACCAGCAGCAGCCCACGGGTGAAGAGGGAGCGATCATTAAGCGGGAGTCGTGGAGAAGGTGGAAGAATGATATGCCTCCGCCTTGTGACTTTATTATCCAGAGTTGGGATACGGCGTTTACGAAGTCTGAGAGGGCTGACTACTCGGCGTGTACGACGTGGGGTGTGTTTAGTTTGAATGAAGATCCTACGGACAAGCACATCATTTTGTTGGATGCGTATAGAGACAAGTTAGAGTTTCCGGCATTGAAGAAGGCGGCGCTTGAGGGGTATAAGGAGTGGCAGCCTGATGCGTTCATTGTGGAAGCAAAAGCTGCTGGCGCTCCGCTTGTGTATGAATTAAGGCAGATGGGAATCCCTGTTAGCGAATATACTCCGACGAGGGGTAATGACAAGTTTGTGCGCTTGAACAGCGTAGCTGACTTGTTCAGTTCTGGAAAAGTCTGGGCGCCGGACAAACGGTGGGCAGACGATCTGATTGAAGAGATGGCTCGGTTTCCAAATGCTGAGCATGATGACTATGTGGATAGCTCTAGCCAGGCTTTGATCAGATTCAGGCAAGGCGGGTTTTTGAGATTGCCAAGTGATGAGGAAGAAGAACCTCAATACTGGCGTCGGCGCAAAGCTTACTATTAAGGTGATTTATGCTGGACAAAGCACTGTATTCAAACGTTCCTCAGTTAAACACTGTTGAGCCTGACATTGAGATTGAAGTTGAAAATCCAGAGGCCGTGCACGTTGGCATTGGCGGCTTGGAGATTGACTTGATGCCCAATGACAAAGAACTGTCTGATGATTTTGATGCCAACTTGGCAGAAGAAATGAATGAGGGCGAGTTGCAGTCGATTGCTGGCGAGTTGATGGAACTGGTTGACTCGGACATTCATTCGCGCAAAGAGTGGGCGGAAACGTATGTCAAGGGTTTAGAAGTACTGGGGATGCGATATGAAGAGCGAACAGAACCTTGGAATGGCGCGTGTGGTGTCTTCTCGACTGTCCTTACAGAAGCGGCTATACGTTTCCAAAGTGAGACGATTACTGAGACTTTCCCTGCGTCAGGTCCGGTCAAAACTGAAATCATGGGGGCAATCGACCGACTGAAGATGCAGGCGGCCCAGCGCGTTCAGGAGAACATGAACTACATGCTGGTTGAGAAAATGCCAGAGTATCGTCCTGAGCATGAGCGCTTGTTGTTGAACCTTGGCTTGATTGGATCGGCTTTTAAGAAGGTTTACCCAGATGTAACACTTGGCCGTCCAGTGGCTTTATATGTTGGCGCTGAAGACATCATCATGCCTTATGGGGCTAGTGGTGTGATGAGTGCAGAGCGCGTGACTCACATTATGCGCAAGACTAAGAATGAAGTGTTGAAACTTCAAGTGGAAGGTTTGTACCGTGACATTGATCTGGGTGAGCCAGTTCAGATTGCTACGGACATTGAAAAGAAAAAGGCAGACGAAGCTGGATACTCAATTACTGATGATGACAGGTATCAGATCTGTGAGATACATGTCGATTACGTTATTCCCGGTGATGAAGACAAAGATGAAATTGCTCGTCCTTACGTCATCACGATTGATCGCGGATCGAACAAAGTTTTGGCCATTCGCCGCAACTGGAATAAAGAAGATAAGCTCAAATTAAAGCGCCAGCACTTTGTGCAGTACACCTACATCCCCGGATTTGGTGCTTATGGCTTTGGTTTGATTCACTTGATTGGTGGATATGCTCGCGCAGGAACGATGATCATTCGCCAATTGGTGGATGCTGGTTCTTTGGCCAACTTGCCCGGCGGTTTGAAAGCTCGTGGCTTGCGAGTTAAGGGTGACGATACCCCGATTGCACCCGGCGAATTCCGTGACGTGGACGTGCCCGGCGGCTCGATCAAAGACAACATCATGACGTTGCCTTACAAGGAGCCAAGTCAAGTTTTGGCTACTTTGTTGGCCACGATTACTGACGAAGCACGCAAGCTTGGCGCCATTTCTGACATGAACATCAGCGATATGTCGGCTAATGCTCCTGTTGGAACCACGCTGGCTTTGTTGGAACGTCAATTGAAGACTATGAGTGCGGTCCAAGCCCGTGTTCATTCGTCAATGAAGCAAGAATTCAAGCTGTTGAAGCCTTTGATTCGTGACTTTGCGGCCAAAGACTACGAATATGACCCAGAAAATGCTGACCGTAGCGCTAAAAAAAGCGACTACGACATGGTTTCTGTCATTCCAGTCAGCGATCCCAACAGTTCTACGATGGCTCAGCGCATCATGCAGTACCAAGCTGCGATGCAAATGGCCCAACAAGCCCCGCAAATCTACAATTTGCCCCAACTTCACCGTCAAATGCTGGACGTTTTGGGCATTAAAGATGCAGACAAGCTTGTGCCCACGGACGATGACCAAAAACCCAGGGATCCAGTTTCTGAAAACATGGCATTCTTGAAGGGCAAGCCTACAAAAGCGTTTATTTACCAAGATCATGATGCACACATTGCAGTTCACCAAGCAATGATGCAAGACCCATCAATTCAAGCCCAAGTTGGCCAGAGTCCTATGGGTCAGCAGATGAGTGCAGCCATCATGGCCCACATTTCAGAGCACTTGGCTTTCCAATACCGCGCAAAAATTGAGAAACAGTTGGGTGTTACTCTGCCTGCCCCAGACGAAGACATGCCACAAGACTTGGAAGTGCAAGTTTCTCAGCTTACAGCCCAAGCAGCGCAGCAAGTTTTGCAGCAAAGCCAAGCTCAAGCGGCGCAACAGCAGGCACAACAACAAGCTCAAGACCCGCTTATTCAAATGCAGCAGGCTCAATTGCAAATTCAACAGCAAGAGGCTGCAACAAAAGCCAAAAAAGTCGATGGAGACTTGGCCATCAAGCAAGCAGAATTGCAAATCAAAGCCCAGCAAGCCCAGCAAAAAGCAGGTCCAAACCCGCAAATTGCAGAGCAAACTATGGTTGCAGAGTCGCAACAAAAATTGCAAGCGATGGCTCAAAAACACCAGCAAGAACTGGCTTTATTGCAGCAACAGCATCAGCAAGATTTGACTTTTGCGCAACAAAGACAGCAGCTTGAACTGGCTCAAAGTGAACGTATGGCGCATATCAAATCCGCGCAAGAAACTCACAAGATGATGCTGGCCGACAACAAGGCAAAAGTCGAATTGAGCAAACCTAAAGAGCAACCAAAGAAAGGTAAATGATGGAACAAAAAATTCTTGAACATTTACTTGGTAAATTGAAAGAAATCGAGCAGCAGTACACGACAGCTCTGGTAGGGAAGAGTGCCAGAGACTTCGCAGAGTACTCGGAGATGTGCGGCGTATTCAAGGGTATATCCCTTTGCAAAGGCGAGATTGACGCCATGCTGCAACGTTTCAGAGAACACGACGACGAATAACCCAAGCAAACCGGTATGGCGGGGGCGTACCGGCAAGCTATCTTCAATGCCCCCTGCTAAGGAAAAACATGGAATTTGATGTCCAAGCTGTGGACTTGTCTAGCATTCTCAACCAGAAAGCTGAACAGAAGGCTAAACAGTTGCCAGACCCAACCGACTATATGTTGCTGTGCATGGTCCCAGAAGCCGAAGAAAAAGTAGATGGGACTGATATTTATAAGCCAGCACAAACCATGCACTATGAAGAAGTGCTAACACCAGTTTTGTTCGTGGCAAAAGTTGGTCCCACTGCTTATAAAGACCAATCACGTTTCCCTAATGGGCCGCGCTGCAAAGAGGGCGATTTTGTCATTGTTCGCCCTAATTCTGGAACAAGACTGAAGATTCATGGTCGAGAATTCCGCATCATTAATGATGATGCAGTTGAGGCTACTGTGCAAGATCCCCGTGGCATTCAGCGTGCGGCTTAAGGAGTAACTATGGCAACATCATTTAAATTTCCTGACGAGCAAAACCAAGAAGATCTTGAAGTGTCTCAAGAAGAAATTGAGATTGTTGATGACACACCAGAGCAAGATCGTGGTCGCCAGCCGGCAGAAGAAGCCCCAAAAGAGTTCACAGACGATGAGCTGGAGAACTACAACGTCTCAGTAAAGAAGCGAATCAAGCACTTTACAAAGAGCTACCATGATGAGCGTCGAGCTAAAGAAGCTGCACAGCGTGAGAAAGAAGAAGCTCTCAAGCTGGCTCAAACGGTAGTCGAAGAGAACAAAAAGCTCAAAGGTTCATTGAATCAAGGGCAGAACGCTCTCTTGGAACAGGCCAAAAAGAACGTTGAAAACGAGCTTCAAACAGCTAAGCAAAAGTATAAGTCAGCCTATGAAATGGGTGACTCAGATGCTTTGGCAGAGGCTCAAAGTGAACTAACTGCTTTGACAATCAAAGCGGAACGTATTCATAATTTCAAGCCAAACCCTTTACAAGACGATAAATTTGAGGTACAAACTCAACCAACGCAACCACCGCAGCTAGACCGAAAGGCGGAGGCGTGGAAAACGAAGAATCCTTGGTTCGGAAGTGATCGGCGCATGACAAGTTATGCGCTTGCTATTCACGAAGAACTCACACAAGATGAGCGGGTAGATCCATCAAGTGAAGAGTACTACCGAAGAATTGATTCCGAAATGCGTACTAGGTTCCCCGATGCTTTTGAAAGCGGTCAGGAAGTGGAAGCTACTCCTCCACGGACAAGATCGAATGTTGCACCGGCGACTAGGAGTACAGCAGCACGAAAAATCGTACTCACTACAAGTCAGGTAAACATTGCCAAACGGCTTGGTGTCTCGTTAGAGGACTATGCCCGTCAGGTAGCTAAACAACGTCAAGGAGCTTAATCATGTCAGAACAAAATCGTAAACCTCGTGAAACTGAAAGCCGTGTTGCAATGCAGCGCCCTGATCGCTGGATGCCTCCAGAGCAGCTTCCAATGCCTGATGCTCGTCCGGGTTGGTCGCACCGCTACATTCGCATTAGCATGGTTGGTCAGAATGATCCGAAGAATATTTCTATGCGTTTGCGTGAAGGTTATGAGCCTTGCAAGGCAGAGGAATATCCTGAACTCATGATGCACCAAGTGGATGAGGGAAGATTTAAAGGTGGCATTGAAGTAGGCGGATTGTTGTTATGCCGCATCCCAGAAGAATTTGTTCAACAGGCGCAAGCTTTTTACGCCGATCAGAACAAAGCTCAGATGGAATCGGTTGATAACAGTTTCATGCGCAGCAGTGATCCTCGTATGCCGTTGTTCAAAGAACGACGCTCCGAGGTGACATTCGGCAAATCTTAATTTTTCAGGAGTCCTTAAATGGCTTATCCAACTGTCTCGGCCCCTTACGGGTTCAAGCCGGTCAATCTGATCGGCGGTCAGGTATTCGCGGGTTCAACTCGCAGCCTGCCCATTCAGTACAACTACTCAAGTAACTTGTACTACGGCGACATCGTTGCTTTGTCTACTGGCTTTGTGGTTCAGTCCACCATCACCACGACAAACGGCGGTTTGACAACCCCCACCCAAAACATCGTTGGCATCTTCTTGGGCTGTTCTTATACAGACCCAGTGACCAAGCAAAAGCGTTACAGCCAATACTGGCCAGCTAACACTTTGGCTGGTGATGCAGTTGCCATCGTTGCTGATGATCCTGATCAAGTGTTTAAAGTTGTGGCCTTGGCCTCAGCTGGTACTATTGCTTCTGGCTCTATGGCTTTGGTTGGTCAAAACGTTGGTATCAACCGCTCTTGGGCAGCTGGTACTGGCAACGCCAACACCGGCGACTCTTACATCGGTATTACAACCCCCACATCGTTGAGCACAGCTTCCACTGTTCCCTTCCGTGTTGTTGGTTTGCAAACCGATACAGTGGTGTCTCTGGGTACTACTACCTACACAAGCATCTCCTCTACCACTATCACTTGCGCTGCTATTCCTCAAGCACTGCCAGTCGGTACTGATATTGGCAGCATCGCCCCCAACGGTCAGTACATTGCAACCGGTAGCTTTATCGCTGCTGCTGCATCTGCTGGCGCTACCTCTTTGACCGTGAACGTTGCACCTAGCCCAGCTATCACTGCATCGGCCACCATTGTGTTTAACCAATACCCTGAGTTGCTGGTTAAATTCAACCAAGGCACACACGGCTATTACAACGGCGTAACAGTCTAAGGAGTAAAAAATGGCTATTTCACGCGCACAGTTACTTAAAGAACTGCTCCCCGGCTTGAACGCTTTGTTCGGTTTGGAATATGCTCGCTACGGCGAAGAGCACAAAGAAATCTACGAAACCGAAACTTCGGAACGTAGCTTTGAAGAAGAAACCAAACTGTCTGGTTTCTCTGCTGCTCCTGTCAAAAATGAAGGCTCTGCCATTCAATATGACAACGCACAAGAAGCATGGACCACTCGTTACAACCACGAAACCATCGCTCTGGGTTTCTCAATCACTGAAGAAGCGATTGAAGATAACTTGTACGACAGCTTGTCTGCTCGCTACACCAAAGCTCTGGCTCGTGCTATGGCTTACACCAAACAAGTCAAAGCTGCTGCCGTTTTGAACAACGGCTTCAACTCTACTTACATTGGTGGTGACGGCGTTTCTTTGTTCAACAGCGCTCACCCCTTGGTGAACGGTGGCACTAACAGCAACAGCCCTTCAACTCCTGCCGACTTGAACGAAACATCGTTGGAAAACGCTGTGATTCAAATCGCCGCTTGGACTGATGAGCGTGGTCTGTTGATCGCCGCTAAACCCAAGAAGTTGATTGTTCCCCCAGCACTGCAATTCGTGGCAACCCGTTTGCTCGAAACTAAACTGCGTGTTGGTACAAACAACAACGACATTAACGCTATCGAGAACAATGGTTCAATCCCAGAGGGTTACACCATTAACCACTTCTTGACAGCGCCTAATGCTTGGTTCTTGTTGACCGATGTTCCTAACGGCATGAAGCACTTTGAACGTACCCCATTGCAAAATTCAATGGATGGTGATTTTGATACAGGGAACGTTCGTTACAAGTCTCGTGAGCGTTACTCATTTGGTTGGTCTGACCCATTGGGTATTTACGGAACTTATTGATTTTCCTAGGGAAATTGATACTTTCGGAAGGGGCTTCGGCCCCTTTTCTTTGTGTTATGATTACCCGTATCGTAACGCAAGGAGTAGATATGGATTATCCAAGTAGTAGATCAGAGGCAAAGAAAACCGGCAGCAAGTACTATTTCACTGGACTTGCTTGTAGCCGTGGGCATATAGCGCTTAGAAAACTGAAGGGCGTTTGCATCGAGTGCATGAAAGAGGACTGGGCAATTGACAATGCCAAGCGCAAAGAGAAGCCAAAGTCAGAGGCGGCTAAAGAGGCTGGCCGTAGGTACTATGAAAAAAACAAAGAAGCTGTAAAAGCTAGAGCAAGCGCACGGCCAAATGAAGCCAAGCAAGCTTATAGAAATAAACACAAAAAAGAAAATCCAGAACTATACAAAGCACTGACCAGTGTGCGTAAGCGTAGACATCGTGACGCTACTCCGAAGTGGGTTACTGCTGAGCAGAAACTGGCTATGCGTGGCTTGTATCTGCAGGCGCAGAAGATGACCAAGATCACGGGTGAAAGGTACGTTGTAGACCACATAGTTCCGCTCATATCGCCTGATGTATGCGGCCTGCATGTACCTTGGAATTTGAGGGTAATCACACAGGATGAAAACCTGCGCAAGTCCAACAAAATCCTTTGACTAAATCTTCATTTCGTGTATATTAGGTGCATCTGGGAATTCACTCTTGTTGCCACTGGCCCAGCAGACGATGCAACGATTAACAAGAGACTTTTGCATAAGGACTAATTGTCATGGCACGCTCAACCTTTTCCGGCCCAATTCTCTCAGGCGAACAACGCTTTGGCCCCCAGCGCAACGTTGGTACAGCTGAACTTGTACAAAGCGCATTCTTGGACTTTTCCGTTACCACACCAGGCACTACCAACTACGGTGGCGGCTCTGGCATTTTCGTTAACTCGAACGGCATTCCCAACAACATTGCAACCATTTATACGCCACAAAACGGCGCATTCGTAAATGGCGGCCCCACAGTTGCATCGGCTCCTACTGCTGATGCCACAGGTACAAACTATCGTGGCGCAGTGTTCTTGCTTCCTTATGGTTCAAACATTGTTGATGTGATCATTGATCAGGGTACAACCCCCACCGATGGAACTCACGCTGTCACTTCAATTCAGCCATACATCTCCAACAACTTTGCCACATCTACTGGCGTTTATGCAACTTCTGCTGCAATCACTGGCGTTGGCCGCACTTATGCGACCTACACAGCAACCCAGTTGGATAACGCTAACGGCACTTTGCAAGATGTACAAAACTTGCAACCCGGCCAACAGCCCACTTGGTTCTCTCAAGTTGTCGTGACTTTGGCATTGACTGCATCGGGCTTGACTTCTGTCAACGCTGGCCAGTTAAACATTACCTTGCGTTACACACAGGCCGACTACAACATCGGCAACGTGACAACTTACCCCTATGGTAACTTCGACTAATTAATCTCGGGGGGCTTCGGCCCCTTGGTTTTACAACTCAAGGAGATTAGTTATGGCTACTGCACAAGTATCCTCGATTACACGCAATGGAAGATCAGAGCCATTTGCGCTTCAAGTGGCGCGTGGTCAGATTGCATTGCATAGTGCTGTCAATATTTTTGGGTATCAAGCCTCAATTGGTACAAGCTACGTTCCAATCTGGGAGGTGGCCTCGTCTTACCCGGCTTACTTGACAACAGCTTCTACCATGACGGTTGCAAGCAGCTCAGCGTCTGATCAAAATGCAGCGGTTCTGGTCACAGGCTTGGACTCAAACTTCAACCCGCAGACTGAAATTGTCGTCATGACAACTTCGTCGCCAACAGCAACAACTTCAAAAAGTTACTTGCGCATCAACGGGTTGACTCTTGTTGCTGCTGGATCAGGTCAAAAAACAAACGTTGGCCAAATCACTTGCACCGCCTCTAACAGCAGTATCTATGCGTACATCAATGCTGGTATTAGTAAAAGTCAGATGGCGGTTTATACCGTTCCAAACAACTGCACTTATTACTTCACTCAGATCACATTGAATACCAACAACAGCTATGCTGGAACAGTGTCTTGCACGTATCAAGCCGTGGCCACAAACCCAATTACTGGCGTGCAATTGAGCATTCTGCAAGAGCCGTTTGTTAATGACTTTACGGTGTTGAAATCCATTCCGTTTGCCTTCAATGAAAAAACTGATTTGCAATGGCAAATGAAGTGCACATCGTCAACAGTGGCTGGTGGTATTGTGGTTGAAGGCTATCAAATCTTTAACTCAGATGCTGGTAGTAAGTAATGAAAACTCCTGCATGGCAACGCAAAGAAGGCAAGAACCCCAATGGCGGCTTGAACGCCAAGGGCCGAGCCTCTGCGAAGAAAGAAGGTCACAACTTGAAACCGCCGCAACCAGAAGGCGGATCGAGGAAAAAATCTTTCTGTGCCCGAATGGAAGGCATGAAAAAGCAGCTGACATCCGCCGAAACAGCGAAAGACCCGAACTCTAGGATCAACAAAAGCCTTCGGGCGTGGAAGTGTTGATATGGATATTCAAGCAATTTGGTCGGCAGGACTATCTATCTTGATCGGGGCATTAGCTTTTTTCGTTCGAGAAAAGTTTGCTCAGGTCAGAGAAACGGGTGAAGACATTAGGCGCGTTGAACGTCTTTTGAATATCACTCGTGAAGAGATTGCTCGTGAGACTGTGACGCAAGCGGAGATTGAAAGAATCATGACCCACATTGATTCACGTTTTGACAAGCTTAACGACAAGCTGGACGGCTTTATGAGGGAGCAACGCAGTGCCCTCAGTTAGCAAAAAACAGCATGATTTCATGGAAGCAATAGCCCATAATAAGGCTTTTGCAAAAAAGGTTCATGTCTCACAATCGGTGGGTCGTGATTTCGCGGAAGCCGATAAAGGCAAAACTTTTAAAAGAGGTGGTGATATGGCAACAAGTCCTAAAGCAGCAGCGGCAATGGCCGCATTAATGGGTGCGGCAGCAGCTCGTCGCCGCGCCCCTCGTCCCGCAATGGCAGCTCCAGCAGC
>TBL_comb47_HYPODRAFT_10003271_pt1 | contig 19334 bp, 6 predicted proteins | sample TroBogypolimnion_40_FD_10682 | JGI IMG/M metagenome (IMG submission 10682) | reverse complement strand
GTTGAACGTACACGCCGTGGTCGAAGTTGTGCACGTCGCGCCGTTGGTGGCTCCTCCTTCGTCGGTGAGATCTTCAGCAACGACGGTGTAGTTCGCGATCGGCGAACCGTTTGAGCTCGCGGCCGTCCATTGGATGTTGGCTTGCCCATTGCCTGCCTGGCCGATGACGGCCGAGGGGGCAGAAGGCAGACCAGCGGGCGTCACGCCAGTCGAAGGGGCCGAGGAGCTCGAGGCCCCAAATCCATTGTGGGCCACCACGCTGAACGAGTACGCATCGCCATTGGTCAACCCCGTGATCGTGCACGTCGTCCCAGTGGCCGTCGTGCACGTCGCTCCGTTGGTCGCGCTCGCCCCATTCGACAGGTCGGTAGCGGTGACGCTGTAGAGCGAGATCGGCGAGCCGTTGGTGCTTGGGGGGCTCCAGACGACCGCGACCTGTCCGTTCCCGATGCGGACCGCGACGTTGGTCGGCTCCCCAGGAGGCCCTCCGGGAGCCAACGAGGCCGAAGGCGCCGATGCTTGACTCGTTCCCAGCTCGTTGGTTGCTTCGACGGTGAAGGCGTAGCTCTCGCCGTTGGTGAGGCCCGAGAGCGTACAGGTGGTCGATCCATTCGTCGGGCAAGTCGTCCCATTCGTGGAGCTTCCTTCATTCGAGAGATCTTCGGCCGTCACGACGTAGTTAGTGATCGGCGAACCGTTGTTGCTCGCAGCGTTCCACGAGACTTGGACTTCTTGGTTGCCAGCCCGTCCCGTGACGCCTGTGGGTGCTGCGGGTGACCCTCCCGGGGTGACTTGCGACGTTGGCACCGACATCGGACTTGATCCGATCGAGTTCTGCGCAACCACCGTGAAGTCGTAGGTGTCGCCGTTGGTCAACCCCGCGATCGTGCACGAGGTCGTCCCTTGCGTTGCACACGTTGCCCCATTGGTCGAACTCGTACTGTGCGAGAGGTCATGGGCGGTAGCGACGTAGCCGATGATGGCAGCACCGTTTGGACTCGCAGGCGCCCACAAGATGGTCGCCTGGCCATTCCCAGGCCTCGCCGATGTGGTGCCAGGGGCAGCGGGGGCAGCAACGGGCGTGAGGACGAGCGTGGGAATCGACGCTGGACTGGTCCCGAGGTTGCTCGTCGCAGTCACGGTGAAGGTGTACCCATCACCGTTGGTAAGGCCGACAACTGCACAACTCGTCGTTCTCGAAGTGGTGCAGGTCAGTCCATTCGTCGAACTTCCCTCGTTGGTGACGTCCTGGGCTGTCACGGTGTAGCCGCTCACCTGTTCGCCCACGGCGGTATCTGCGGTCCATTCGAGCATCACCTGTTGGTTGCTGGCCGACCCTCCAAGGTCGACTGGCGCAGGGATTGATGCCGGTGCAGTTCGATTCGGGGATGCTCCATAGTGCCCTCGTCCAGCACCGAGAGTCGCCGAACGCGAAGCCACACCCGCGTTGCCTGGACCGTTGACGTTGCGCGCGACCACGCTGAACGTGTAGGTGTCGCCAGCGTCGAGCGTCGTGAATGTGCAAAGCGTGGCGCCCAGCGTGTCGCAGGTAGCTCCGTTCGTTGGGCTCTCCGCATTCGAGGTGTCAGTGGCGACAACGGAATAGCCGGTGATCGGCGCACCGTTGTCGGCCGGAGGACTCCACACAACGTTCACTGACGAGCCGGAGATACGAGATGAAACGTTCGTTGGAGAGCCTGGGACTCCGCTTGGAACGACACCGGTGACTGGGGTTGATGAGGAACTCGAGCCGAGCGCATTTTGTGCGACCACCGTGAAGCTGTAGGTGTCGCCGTTGACCAACCGATCGAACGTGCACGTGGGCGACGATTCGCTGATGCAGGTCGTCCCGTTCGTTGGACTCGTCGCATTGCTCACGTCCGAGGCCGTGACGAGGTAGCCCGTGATCGGTGATCCGTTGGAGGCAGGTACCTCCCAAGTCGCAGTTGCACCCTGATCGACAGGAACCACGACGAAGGATGCGGGTGCTCCAGGAACGCTGGCTGGAGTGACGCCTTGCGACGGCGCTGAAGGCGTTCCTGGTCCGAAGCCGTTCGATCCGGTGACCGTGAAGCTGTAGGAATCGCCGTCGGTCAATCCCGTCACGGTGCAGGCGGTGGCTGTCGTCGTCGCACAACTTGCTCCATCGGTGGGGGACGCTTGGTCCGACAGGTCAGTTGCAACAACGACGTAGCCCGTCACGGCGGAGCCATTGCTCGGTGGAGGACTCCACACGATGGCGGCGCCACTCGATGCGGCAGAGGCCGAGACGTTCGTGGGCGCTTCGGGTGGTTGGCCGGGAGTAGCAAGGGAAGAAGCGAGCGAGGGGAGGCTCGACCCGACGCTGTTCGTCGCAACGAGCACGAAGCGATAGGAGTCGCCGTTGGTCAGGCCGGTGAACGTGCACGACGTGGAGACCGACGTACAGCTTTGACCCTGCGTAGGACTTGCTGCATTGGACACATCGGTGGCCGTTACTTGGTATGTCGTGATCGGCGAACCCTTGCTCGCCGGCGCCGTCCAGCCCACGATGACGGTCGAGTTCCCCGCGGAAAGCGAGGAGATCGCTGGCGTGGCTGGAACGTCGGCAGGTGTCACTGGATTCGAATCAGAGCTCGCGCCTAGGCCGAAGCCGTTGGTCGCCACGACCGAGAACGAGTACGTATCGCCGTCGTTCAATCCAGAGATCGTGCAGGAGGTCTTGGTCGTCGTCGAGCACGTAAGGCCGTTCGTCCCGTCGGACTGGTTCGAAAGATCGGTGGCGGTGGCTAAGTAGCCCATAATGGGCGAACCATTGGCAGGCGGTGGCGACCACACGACGTTCGCAGATGCAGCGCCGCTCGTGGCGATGACGTTGCTCGGGGCTCCTGGGACCGCGCCCGGTACGACTGGGGTCGAAGGAGTGGATGTTGCTCCGGTTCCGACCCCATTGGTTGCAGCGACGGTGAAGCGGTAGGAGTCGCCGTCGGTGAGGCCGCTCACGGTGCACGACGTCCATCCGGCGGTCGAGCAAGTTGCGCCACTGGTTGGGCTCGCCGCATTTGAGATGTCGATCGCCGTCACTTGGTAACTCGTGATCGTCGACCCGCCGCTCGACGGGGCCAACCACGACACGACTGCTGCCTGGTTCTGTGCTGTCGCACTGACGTTGCTCGGGGCTCCTGGGATTCCCGCAACGGCTACCGCGTTCGAGGTCCCCGAGAGTCCCGGGCCAAATCCGTTCGTTGCTCTGACCATGAACGTGTACGTATCGCCGACGGCGAGATTGGAGAACGAGCACGAGGTCGTCGACTGCGTCGTGCAGGTGGTCCCGTTCGTCGAGCTCGACGGCGACGTGGCGTCGAGCACCGTCACTTGGTAGCTCGTGATCGCCGACCCATGCGTGGCCGGCGGCGACCAGATGACGTTCACCTTTCCGCCAGCGATCGACGCGTGGATGTTCGATGGCGCATCCGGGGCCGAGCCAGGAACCACTGGGGCCGAGCTCGCCGACGACGGACCTGCCGCAATGGCATTGCTTGCGGCCACCCTGAAGGTGTAGGCATCGCCGTCGGTGAGGCCACTCACGACGCACGACGTCGATCCGGCGGTCGAGCAAGTTGCGCCATTGGTTTGGCTGGCGGCGTTCGAGGCGTCCGTTGCGGTGACGACGTAGCCGGTGATGGCCGACCCATTGGCGCCCGCAGCGCTCCACGACACCACCGCAGATTCCGATCCTGGACGCGCCGTGACTCCGGTAGGCGCAGAGGGGACGGAGACCGGTGTGGCGACCACCGGGGCGGACGGCGAAGATGTCCCAACTGCGTTCGTGGCCGTGACGGTGAACGAGTAGCTACTGCCATTCGTCAAGCCCGTAAAGGTGCAGCTCGTTGCGCCCGTCGTCGTGCAAGGAACGGGGAATGCAGCCCCTGTTTGCTGGTTGACCGCGTTCAGGGTGTAGGCGGTCACCGGCCACCCGTAGCCATCTGAGGGACTCCATGAGATGGTCACCGAGTTGGCTCCTGGGATCGCTGTGAGTTGCGAGGGAGGATTTGGGACGACCCTCGGCGCCTCGTTCACCGCGGTCGTCCCGCTCAACGCTCCGGGCCAGGGATACCACCCCGAGTTCAGGCCGTTGTATTCGACCGCGACGCTCGAATCGCCACCGAACAGCGGTGCTTGCAAGGTTGGTGCGCTTCCATCGAACGTGACCGTGGCGAGAGCCGGATCGTCAGCGAAGGCGCCTGTCCCGACTGTTGTCAGCGACGCCGGAAGCTCGAGCGTGGTGAGGTTGTTCAGTCCTTGGAACGCGCCGGGAGCAACCCCTGCGACTGGCAACTGGTCGATCTGTCCGGGAATGTCCACGCTCGTTGCTGTCGGATTCATGAAGCCGGTGATCGTGATGCTGGTGCCATCCGACGACCACATCAAGCCAGCGGGGATACCAAGCGAAGGCGTGACGGTCGTCGATGACGAAGGTGCACTGGCAGCGCCACCGGCCATCGCTGTCACGCTCACGGCGTAGGTGTCGCCATCGACCAAACCGGTGAGGGCGCAATCGTTGTTGCTGTTGTCTGCCACTACGTCGGTACACGACGCAGTCGGATTCGACGGGTTCGTCGTGTCGGTTGCNGTCACGACGTAGGAAGTTGGCGACGCNGAGTTCGCTTTCGCCCGCCATTGTACGAACGCGCCGCCATCTTCAGCGGTCGCAGTGATATCCGTCGGAGGCTGCGGGAGCGCTGTCTGGTAGATGGCAACGACCTGTTGTGCGCTCAACGCACCGTCATAGATCGCAACATCTGAAAGGCTCCCTTGGAACTCTTCTCCGAACGCGACGAAGGTAGCTCCGATTGTGAAGTCTTGGTTTGACGATGCAGGCGTGCCGGGTTCATCGGTCCCGATTTCTTGGCCGTCGATGTACAACGTCCGAATGGTCCCGTCGAAGGTCACCGTGGCCAAATGCCAGTGGCCATCGCAGAAGTTGATGCCACTCGAAACGTCGAGATCGTTGCTCCACCAGTAGTTGTCGAGTTGGCCACAGCCATCGGTGCGTAAGGCATTGACCTGGTCGTAATTGCCGTAGCTTCCCCAAGCAACCATGCCAAGGTTCCCGCTCGTCGTCGTCTTGAACCAGCTGCTCAACGTATAGGGAACACCTCCGGTTGGAAGGATCGAGTTGGGAACTGCAGCGCCGCCGTCGTAGAGGAGGTAGCTCCCGTTGGCGAGGCTCACTTGCCCAGTGCCGTCGACACCGTCGGCGGACCACGTTGGCGAGCCTTGCATGGCTTGCATGTCGAGGCCGGTGACCGAATCGGTCAAGTAGTTCGATGCAGAGTCGAATGGCCAGTAGGCGGCTAATTGCGGGAAACCCAACGCACTCACCTGTACGGGGGCGGAGGGCGCGCTGGCCCCAGCGGAGTTCTCGGCGATTACGGCAATTGAGTAGACGTCAATCGAATCGAGTCCCGTGATGGTGCAGGTTGCTGTCGCTCCGCCTTCGGTTGGGTCGGTCCCTTGGCAGCGAGCTAACGACGTGGGGGAGAGAGGATTGGTGAGGTCCGTCGCCGTTGCGGTGTAGGTCGACGGGCTGGCCCCCGTTGTTCCTCCCGATCCTGATGGCGGCCCATGGGCCCACGTGACGACGGCCCCGTTGGAGTTCCAGGATGCGGCGACGTCAACGGGGGGATTCGGCACCGTCCCCGCTGCAGAAGGACCCTGAGGGAGAGACGACCCGGAGCTCGGAAGCGCAACGGCAAGCACGGAAATCAGTACCAGGGCTGCAGCGCCAGCGAGGGAATTCACCTTCTTGATGGCGAACCGCTTTCGCACCATGGTTACCGCCGAACGCGCGCTGAGGCGCAATTCCCGCTTTGGAGCGCCAGAATGCGTGGTCGCAGCTGCAAGTCAGGCATGCTCATATACTAGGTGCCCTCGGGTCCGTTTTCACCCGGAAAAGGTGCCGTTCGGGGCCTTGGGTCTAGACGGATCGATGGGTTCAGACCGTCTGAGCCGACGTTAGTCATGGCGTGCGACAGCGATCGGTCCGCGGGCTTCGGGTCGTGCCGATTGGCTCGTGGATTGCCCCAGGTCGGAGACAGAGGGCGCCGATTGGGCCGGTAGCATGGATGCATGGCTGGAACCGCTGAAACCCAAGAGCAAGCAACGGGCACGTTCCGCGTCAANCGCGGCCNGGAAGACATGTTGCGCGGCGGCGTGATCATGGACGTGGTCGACGCCGATCAAGCCAAGATCGCAGAAGACGCCGGAGCACTCGCCGTCATGGCCTTGGAGCGCGTGCCAGCAGACATCCGGCGAGACGGTAGCGGTCCCCGGGGGGGAGCATCGAGATGACGACCATCGTGGCCAGGGTGTTGAGGCTGGGCGCCGGTGTTGGCGCAGCGATCGCCATCACGCTGGGCGGGATCGCCCCTGTCGGCGCCACGCCGTCAGCGATCAACTCCTTCTACCTCGGCTCGTGCAACACGAACACTGACGTCTGCGAGCCGAGCGGCATCGCCATCGACCCCTCGGGCACCCTGTGGGTCGGAGATCTCGGGCACCACGTCATGACCAAGATCTCGGCCGATGGATCCACGGCGACAGACGTCGTCGATCAAACGAACGTGCCGGGACTTGGCTACATCATTGGCGTGGCCTATGCCAATGGCTATATCTACTTCTCCGACACCGGAAGTAGTGCCATTTGGCGCATCCCCGACTCGGCGACGAGTGCAGCGTCGACCACGCCGGAGTTGGTCTCGCAGTCGCCGGCGTTGTCGGCACCGTGGACCCTTGGCGTCGCCGTCGATGGTTCAGGCGATGTCTTCTGGAGCGATGGGCAGAGTACCGGACACGTCTACGAACACGTGGCGGGGACACCAACGTCGTCCTACGTGACGTTCGGGACGGGCCTCGATGCCCCAGCACAGATTGCCTTTGGCCCAGACGGCAAGCTCTACGTCGCAGACTACGGAGACTCGAGCGTGATGGTCCTGCCCCTCGGTGGTGGGACGGCGACCACCTACGTCAGCGACCCCTCGACGACGGGAACCGGCTTGACCAGCCTCGCCTTCGCACCCGATGGTTCGGGGGTCCTCTACGTCATCGATGGCTCGCAGGGCTCGGTCGTCGGCGTGAGCCAAGTGGCCCGCACCACAGCAGGCACCGCCGGGACGGTCTCGGTCGTGGCGCCAAACACGGGCAACGTCATCAGCCTTCCCGCCGGCGTGGCATTCGGGCCGACCGGCTTGTTGTTCCCCGACATCGGCAACGCCAACATCTGGAGCACCACCGTTCCCGACCTTGCTCCGGGCCAGCCGCAGAACCTGGCGGCAACGTTGACGGCGACCTCGGCCACCGTGACGTGGGCCCCGCCCCTCTACGTCGGATCGGGAGTCACGAGCTACACGGTGAGCGTCCAACCGGGTGGCGCGTCGTGCACGGTCGCTGCGCCTGCGGCGACGTGCACCATCACGGGCTTGGATGCATCGACGAGCTACACATTCTCGATCACCGCAACCGGACCTGGCGGCACCAGCGTCCCGACGAGCGCGACGGCATCGACAGCCGCGCCGGCCGTCGTGCCACCGGCCACGCTCGCGTCGACGGGCTTCGACGCGGCAGCGATGGTGGCTGCCGGCTCCTTCCTGGTAGCTGTCGGCGCGATTCTGGCACCGCGTCGTCGGCGTCTGAAGAGCGAGTAGCCAGGCCTCATCCCCGGTCGACGACGGCTGCCTGGAAGCCCACTTCGACCACGTCGAACGAAGCCATGGCAAAGACCCGGCGCGCCGTCGCGCTGAAGAGCTGGCCGAGCTCGGCGACGTCATCGATGGTGGCGTGGTCGTGCCAATTGGTGGTCCACCATCCATCGGGCCGTTCCCAACCGAGTTCGATGAGGAGTGCCTCCTGGTCGGCATCGATGCGACGATCCAACGCCAGGTCGTCGTTCGATCGGCATTCGGCGATGATCGATCGGCCATCTTCGAGCAAGGCGAACCAGAAGAGTCGGCCACGTTGGCCCGGGTTGGCCCGTTCGAAGGCAACGTCGAGCTTGATCCACAGCAGCCATCGGACGTCGTCGCGGCCGAGTCGTTCGAGCACGGCGACGTGGCCTCGTTCGACCTCGGCCAAGGATGCCCAGCGTCGCTGTACGCGACCATCTCTCCTCCTTGGACGGCTCGACGAGCGTGCGACCGAGCGCTCCGACGCTAGCTAGAGGCGGTGGCGCAAGCGAGTGAAGACTGAGAGGTTCGCCGCCTGCGGCGCTGGTCGAGTCCGACGAACCCGGCCCCCACGAACGTGGCGGCCACCAGAGCAAAGGTGCCGAGTGGCGCACCAGTCGCTGCCAAGGTGGCCGGGACGACGGGGATCGGAGGGGTCGCCAGGTTGGCGATCTCCCAGAATCCAGTCGCCGAGGCCAGGTAGAGCGAACCGTCGGGGACGACCAAGATGCCGAGGGGAAGCGAGATGTTGGCTGCGCTCGAGAGTGCCGTGAGCGTGTTGGCGGACACGGCTTGTCCGAGGATCGTCGATGCGGTCGGTGCGATGACGCCGACGAGGGTGAGGATCGCATCTCCAGATCCATGGGAGAGTCCCGAGACGAAGAGGTCACCAGCGGCATCGACGGAGAGGCCGGAGATCTCGGTCGTCGACAGCGAGGAGAGCCCATCGTCGATCTGGGTCGCAGTGTTTGGCACCACCGGCGTGCCGAGAACCGTGCCCGGCGTGGGGGAGAGGACCGAGATCGTGCCGTTGAGGCAACCGACGTAGAGCCGGCCCGACGAGTCGAGAGCAAGCGATGTCACCGTCGTGAGTGTGCTCGACGCCGAGAGCTCGGTGAAGGTGTTGGCGGGTACTTGTTGTCCGAAGAGCGTGGTGGCACTTGGCGCCACGACGGCCACATTCGGGCCCCCGACGACGCTATCGCCGATGTAGAGGTTGCCTGCTGTATCGAAGGCGATGGCTACTGGATTCGCCGAACCGGACGTGGCGGACAAGCTCGTCACGGTGTTCGCTGGGATCTGCTGGCCGAAGAGCGTGGTGGCACTTGGCGCCAAGACGGAGACTTCGCTTGCGGCTTGGGTCGTGATGTAGAGGTTCCCCGCGGCGTCGACGGCCAAGCCCTGGGGAGTGTTCAAGCCTTGGGCTGCGGCGAGGACGGTGACGACCCCAGCGGTGACGGACTGGCCGAAGAGCGTGCCGGTTGCTGCAGGGTCGACCAGGATCTGTCCGCCGAGGATGCTTGCGACGTAGACGTTGCCATGCGAATCGCGTGCCATGCCAGCGGGAAAATTCAGGGGGGCAGGCGAAAGGAACGGCGTCCCGGTGTTCGCCGGGATCTGCTGGCCGAACAGCGTCGTGGCACTCGGCGACAAGAAGAGGATGCTTCCAAGGCTGGTGCCCAACGAAAAGAACGAGGAGGTGTAGAGGTTTCCAGATCCATCGAGGAGGACGGCCTGGGGATAGCCGATGGGGTCCTGCGAAGTGAGGATGGGCGTTGGGGTATTCGCCGTGACGCTCACGCCAAAGATCGTCCCGGCGGTTGGCGAGTAGACGCCGACGCTTGGGTTGCCCTGGTCGGCGTAGAAGATGTTGTCGTTGGCATCGACGGCGATGCCTTGGATCTGGTTGCCGAGACCCGTGAGGTCGAACTTCGTATTGGCAGTCGTCGTCCGGCCATAGAGCGTCCCCGAGGCGGCTGGGACGATCCGGATGGAACCTTGGTAGCTGATGAAGAGGTTGCCCGCCGGGTCGAAGGCGACGCCGAAGGGGTTGCCCAAGGGCCCCGAGGCCGCGTACAAGATGAAGTTCTCGTTGGCCGTGACGGACTGGCCAAAGATCGTCCCAGAGTTCTTCGGGATCACGTAGATATCGCCTGTGCCGTTCTCCGCAGCGACGAAGAGGTTGCCGGCCGCGTCGAACGCAATGCCCATGGGCGTGATGATGCCCTGCGCCGCAGTAAGGACGGTCGGCACGTTGGCGCTGAACGCCTGACCGAAGATTGTCGTCGAGGTTCGGGCAATCACTGTGATCGAGTCGGAATAACCAGGATTGGAGATGAAGAGGTCACCGGCTGCATCGAAGGCGACGCCCGCAGGCTGGTCGAGTCCCGTGGCTGTATAGAGCGGGACGTCGACGTTTGCCGTGACCGCTTGTCCAAAGATGGTGCCGCTCTGCTTCGGAAGGATGCCTACCGTGCCCGAAACGGGATTGGCGGTGACCAGGTCGCCCGTGAGCGGATCGATCGCCATGCCGGCCGGCGAGAAGATCCCGCTGGCCGGCTCGAGCAGCTTGATCGGATACGGCCCGTTCGCCGCACTTGCAGCGACCGAGGTGCCGACGGCCATGGCGAGGGCGATGGTGATCGTCACTGTCAACGCCATCGTGCGCTGGAAGATGGTGTCGGTCATGTTAGGCGCTCCTCTTTGTCAGCATTCGCAAGAGCAGGCCAGCAGTGGCTCGACGACGCCGAACCAGTGCGGTGAGGCTGAGCCCGGCAGCGAACGTCACCATGGACGCGGCAGCCAAGGGCAGCACATCGAATCCCGTGGCGGCCAGCGCATCGAGGTTCCAGGTCACGGTGGTCGTGGCCGTTTGACTGGGATTGCTCGCATCCGTAGCCATGAAGGTGATGGTGTACGTGCCTCTCGCCGTCGGCGTGCCGGTGATGGATCCCGTCGACGGATTCAGCGAGAGCCCCGGTGGCAACGTGCCGCTGGCGATGGAATAGCTGGACGGCCCGACGCCGCCGGTCGCTGTGAGTTGGCCGACGTAGGCAGCGCCGAAGACGGGAGTCGAACCTGGAGGACCCAACGTGAGTTGGGGGAGCGAACTCGAGACGTAGATGGAGTTGTTGGCGCCACCGGTCATCGTGCATGACGATGACGTCGCGCACGACACGCCGATGAGGAACAGGTTCGTCGGCGACCCCCTCTGGATCGGTCCCCACTCACCTCCTTGAGACGAGACGTAGATCGGGTCGAACTCTTGCAACGAGCCGAACCGAGGTGCGGTACCGGGAAGCACTCCAGATCCAAGAAGGGGGGCGACCACGGGATGGCCGGGCTCGGTGGACCCGACCGCAGTACAGGTCCCAGGCGAAACGCAGCTGATGGAGGTCAAGGCATTGAAGAGGTTGCTCGAACTTGCACTCAAGACGTGCACGGCACCCCACTGCCCCCCGGTCTCGCTGACGGCTGCAGCATCTTCTCGATGGGAAGGCGCGCCGAGGACGCGCGATCCTGGCGGCTGCGACGTCGTAGTGGCGCCGACGGCGGTGCAGTTGCCTTGCGAGGGGCAACTGACGCCCAGGAGGAAGAAGACGTCGTAGCCGGTCGGTGGAGGCAGCGAGATCGGGTTTTGCCACGCGCCACCCGATTCGACCAACACGATCCCGTCATAAGGAGCGGACGTGGCAACGAAGCCCACGGCAGTGCAGTTTCCAGCACTCGCGCAACTGATGGAGCTGAACGTGTCCAGGGACACACCGCTTACCGGCAAGACCACCGGGGTTGGTGCCCAACTTCCTCCTGACTGCTCGAGGGCGATCTCCGATTCAGCACCGTTGTTCTCGCTCCCGAGGGCGGTGCAGTCGCCCGGAGCCCAGCAGCTCACAGAGTTGAAGGTGTAGGTGTAGCCACTCGTGCCCGTCAGGAGGGGAGTCGGGGCCCCATCCCAGTTGCCGTTGGTCTCAGAGATTGCGATCGGATAATCGGTCGTGCCCGACACCTGGTAAAAGCCGACGGCCGTGCAGTTGCCGATCGATGAGCAGCTCACACCCGTCAGCGTGGTGGTGTTAGAGCTGTAGTTCGTTGTGATCGGCGTGATCCAGGTTCCGTCGACCTGGCGCTCGATGAGGGCCGTGGTCGTCGTGCCGTCACTCGAGTCGCCGACGACGACGCAGTTGCCTGCCGATGGACACGCCATCGCAGAAGTCTCGACCTGGGTGGCTCCAGCAGGAAGTGGCAGTGGCATGGCAGCCGGAAAGTAGGGAAGTGAGGTGTCTGCTCCACTGGGCGACGCCAACACGACGGTGCACAAGAGACAGGCGAGGACGAGAGCCGAACCTGCGAGCAAACGTGCACCTCGAGGGATCGCGTCGTTCATGTTGGTCTCCATCCGCCCACAACCCAGATAATAACTGGGTTATCTCCACCGCCAATCTAGCCCCTCGAGGGGTTGGTCGCGGAGTGCGGCTCGAGCGAACGCCCTACGACGTGGCGCGACGCCGACGACGAAGGCCGAGCAACCCGAGGCCGAGCAGGGCCAGGCCGACCACGCCAATGCCAATCAGGTTCGAGCCCGTCGAAGCAAGTTGCACGGCTTCCACGGTCTCGCTGGCGATCCCGACCGCTTGGGTCGCCGCCTCGCGCAGGGTGGAGCCGGCGAGCACTTCTGAGTAGGAGTAGCAGCCTGACTCCTTGACCGTGATCGTTGGCGTGACGTAGGTCCCATCGCCGGTCACAGTGATCGTTCCGGTGGCGACCTTCGACGCCGTTGCCCAGTTCACGCTCAGGCATCCATCGGCAGGCTTGGGCGTGAAGAAGAGCGTCCACGTGAGTTCTGCTGAGGGATCGGAGACGCCACCGATGTTGATCCCCGAGTTGGCGATCGAGACGTTGTCGGCTACTTGCCAGAGCGCAGCGTTCGGGACCTTGATAATGGTGGCGATCGACGTGATGGTCGGCGTGTTGGGCTCCACCAAGGTCACTTCGCCGGTCTCGCCGGGATCGATGGCGATCGGATAGGGCGAGTAGTCGGGGTCCACGAGCGAGTAGGCCCAGGTGTAGCAGCCAAGTCCTGCGACGTCCGCCGGGCCAAGGGTGTAGGTGCCATCACCCGAGGCAACGGCGAAGGTTCCCGAATGGAGGACCGGAGCAGAACTCCAGCTCACTGTGTCGCACGAGCCGTTGATCGGAGCTACCGGGCCGTAGAGCTTCCAGTCAACGGTGGCCGGAGAGTTGCCAACGCCACTGATGGTGATCGAGTCGCTCAAGGGTTGATCTGGAGTCGTGGTGCTCTGCGAGACCTCGGTGATGAAGCCGGGGGGACTCGTGGTCTCGATGCCAACCTTCGGAGGTTCGACCGCACCAAGGAAGTCGGTGGCAGGGTTCGGGGTTTGGGAGTTCGACGTCGTCGCACTGGCCGCTGCAGAGTTCCAGGCGATGGTGTTGAGGTCATCGTCGGGGATGGACTCGATGATGCTCACCGAGAACGTCGACCCGCTTGGATAGGGCGTCGGATTCGGGGTCGTCGAGTTCAGCGAAGAGAAACGAAGGGCGGCCACGGTCGTGATGTCGGCCGGGGGTGATGCCGTCCAGTTGTTGTCACACGCGCCTTGGCTCGGATAGACCTCAGGTCGGCACGGATTGGTCGAGGTCGAGTACTGCACGCCGATGTTGGGAGGAAGCGGTCCAACACCGACGAAGACGGGAGTGAACTGGGTGTTGCGTGGTTCGTTCGCTTGTGCGCCGCTTACGCCGACATCGCCGACGTAGGGGAGGATGTCGTAGATGACCGGGTTGTACATCGTGGCCGTACCGATGTTGGACCACGTCAAGCCGAAGGTGCCGGTGCCCCCAAGTGAGACGTTGCCAACGCTCAGTGCGCCAGAAGGTGCACTATCGAGGTCGCCCTGGACGTTCTTGGTGAGCGAGAACGCCGTACCACTCGGGCCGATGCGCAAGGTAGCAGCACCTTGGCAGAAGTCTTCGTTGGCGTTCGGGTCGCCCGTGTAGTCCTGGGGAAGCGAGCCCGTCAGGTACGTAGCGGTCGACGTTCCACTCGACTGGCCCGGTGTCGTACAGGTGTTGACGGTATTTCCTGCGCCGATGCCGTAGAGGAAGATCTGGTCGGTATTGGCATAGACCGCTGCGGTATTGGGCACCGAGACGAGGAAGGAGTTCGTCGCTGGCGTGATCGTCCACGATCCAGTCGTCGAAAAATTGGCTTTGGGGATGGTGATCGCAATCAACTGTTGGCCGGTGCTGTTGTAGTTCGCCGTGAACGTCACGGTGCCCGTCACGGTCTTGGTGGCTTGGCCGTTGGCTTGGTTCAACGTTAGCGACACGGTCGAGGCTTGGTTGGCCCAGGTCATGCCGAGCGGCAAGAGGTCGGTGATGACGACGTCGCTCGAAAGCGGGACGATCGGTACGTTGAGTGCACCACGTAGGTTCATCACCGTGGTACCGCCAGTGCCACCACCGGCGCTGCCAAACGTCTTAGAGATTCCGAGGCCGGGTTTTGGAGGGATGACATAGACGCTGGCTTGTGCTTGCACCGGTTGGCAGATGCCGTTTGTGCACGCAGCGTTCCCCGGTACCGCGGTTGCCGTGTTCTGCATCTCGTTGATGTTCTGGTTGTCGAGTGCGCTATCGGCATAGCCCCAGAGCGTCATCTGGAGTTGTCGATTCATCAACGCGACATTCGCCGGGAGCACGAGTTCGGCCACGGCCACCCCAGCTGGCATGTTGAGCGAACCGATCGAGAAGCGCGCCGAGTTGGCATCGCTCGCCACGCTGGCCGTCGCGTTGGCAAAGGTGTAGGTCACGCCGTCGGTGCCGATTGCCTGGGGGCGCCAGCCACTGTCGTAGGCCTGTCCGAGTCCCGTGCTGGCGTTGTAGCCAGCGCTCGTGATCTGGATGCTTTGCGTGTGGAAGGCCACGTTGGTGCACTGGCTACTCGGACCATACGAAACGGAGGGGTAGAGGTGCGGGGTCGAGCCGGTCTGGCACGGCACCGGGTCGTAGAGCGTGGTGGTGTACTCGCCGACGAGCCCGTAGTTCACCGTAACTTGGTACGAAGCTGCCGCCGAACCAGCGGCGTAGCTCGGACTCGAGGCGAGCGGCACCCAGTTGCCGGGATAGGTGGCCAGGTAGCCGTTCGGACTCGACTGATAGAGCGGGGCGACGGCCGACTTGGTGATCGTTGCATAGCCAGGTCCCCCCGGGTTGGGGCTCGGTGTCGAGACCAAGGCGATGGATTGGGAAGACTGCGATGTCGACGTCGTCGTGCCCGGAGCAAGGACGTTGGGTCCAGTGGCCGAGAACTGGACGTTGTTCGTCAACTTGTTCGGACTCGGCACGCTCGCTGGTGTGGTGGCGGGAACGACGAAGGACGTTGGTCCCGTCGCTCCAGCGGCACATCCCGCAGGCATGGTCGACAGGTCGCTCGAATCGAACGTCCAGGTCCAGGTGTACTGCCCGCCACTTTGCGACGAGCTGGTCGGTGGCGGGACGGCCGTTGCGGCGTCGGGCACGACGCCGACCGGGAAGGTGTCGGTCAAGGTGGCGGTCGTTGCATCGAGCCTGCCCGTCGTCGGGGTCGAACACTTGGCCGTGATGTTGTAGGTCACCGTCCCGTTGGTCAAATAGACGCTGCCGCCATCGACCGTCGTCTTCGACACGGATGTTTGGGGCTTCGCGGTGGCGGTCGACGTCGCCGGAGTACTCACTGGTTTTGCAGGAATTTCGTCGCTCGAGAACGACGGGTTCATCGTCCACGTCGTGTTGTTCCACGTCGTCCCCGTCGGCGGAGTCGCCGAGAGCTGGATCGAATAGGAAGTTCCGGCGATCAGGCCTGGGGCGAGGTCAACGATGAGGTTGTTGCCAGAGATGGTTGGCCCACTCGCAATGATCGATGCGGGGGTGCCGACCGCTCGGTAAAGCCAACTGGGATCAGTCATGGGGGGATTGGTGGCGTTGGGCTGATCGAGGGGAATCGAGATCTGCGCATTCGTCCCACATCCTCCTCCCGAAACGCCGGCGCACGAGAAGGTAATGGTGTAGCTCTGCGGTGCTCCGGTCGGGTTCGACTGGCTCGCCGGCGTAATCGTGAAGCTTGACAGCGTGCCCGAACCAAGGACAGCCCCAGAGACCTGCGGCATGGCCGCGACGAGGACGACGAGCAGCGAGATGATCGGGAGCAGTGCGCGTCGGGCGAGTCTCATGGGTTTTGGAGCATCAGGTGTTCTGGGAACGGCTCAGAACGCTCCTTAGAGGCTACTTCTAGATCGTGCGAGCGAGGGGCCAGCAACCATCGGACGTCGTCCCGGCCGAGTCGTTCGAGCACGGCGACGTGTCCCCGCTCGACCTCGGCCAAGGATGCCAAGCGTTGTTGCACGCGACCATCTCGGACCCGCGGGTACTCGAAGAACCCAGACGGATGTTCTACTCTTCCGATCAACTCCAAATATCTCGAGGGCGTTCAGCGACGATGGGTTTATCGCTTTGCCAAGCGACGCACTCTGGTGAAGAGGAAAAGGCCAATGCCAAGTCCTCCAAGAACCAGCCCTGCACTCCACATCAACTGGAGTGATCCTCCCGTAGAAGCGAGTTGCGTTACGGGAGTCGAGTCCAGAACGGCGGTGGCACTCTTGCTCGGTGCCGTTCCCACGGGATCGCTGGCCACCGCAAGAAGGGTGTTCGAAAGAAGGCCAGCTTGCAACACCTTGGCCTTCACGCTGATTGTGGAACTCGCTCCAGACGCAAGTGTTCCCACCGTCCAGGTCCCAGTCGTGAGATCAAAGGTTCCGGGTTCTGCGGTACTACTGAGAAGTTGGAGCCCGTTACTGATGGCATTGTCATCAACGGCAACCCCATGAGCGGCGCCGACACCAGTGTTTGAGACGCCAAGCGTGTAGGTCACCACGTCACCAACCTTGGCCGTCGTGGGCGAAACTGACTTTGAGACAGTAAGGAAGGGTTCGGCTGCCACCGTCGTGGTGGTCGAGGCATCCACCGTCTGTGAGTTGTCGGCACTTCCAGAAACTGAGTTGACAAATGTGCCACCCCCTGGAGGAAGGGGTACTTGGAAATTGAACGTCACGGGAGAGTCTGGGGCCAGCGTTCCAATATTGCAGGTGATTTCATAGCCTGAGAGTGAGCAATCACTTGGGATCACGCCAGCCAATTCAGTCGCAGTCAAATTGCTCGGCAGGGTATCAACGACGGTGACATTGTTCGCAGTACTCGGCCCAAGTGAGGTGATGACCACTTGATAGTTGACGGGTTGGCCAGCAGAGGGCGTTGACGTCACCCTCTTGGTGATCAACAACTCGGGATCGTTAATCACGTCCACGGATGCAGAGGCGGTATTTGAGTCGACGACTACATCTGCTGGACTCAACGAGGTTGCGCTGGCTGAGTCAGTTGCCGTAGTCGGCGTCATCGATGGGTCAGTAGATTCAGCCACAACAAAACCTTCGCTATCTCCTGGGTCGAGATTTTGTAACGTAATTGTGATCGACGTGCTGCCGATCACACATGAAACGACGATCGCTCCAAGTGGGCATGTTGGAGTAAAACCGGTGGGAATCGAATCGGTCAGGACCACATTATGGAGTGTCTGCTGGCCGCCATTGAAGACGGTAAAGCCAAAGGCCACTGCTTCCCCAGCAGAGATCGTTGAACTCTGCGAGTTGAGGGTTTTTGAAATCGTCAAGTTATTGACAGCCGCGTTGACCGTGAGTTCGGCAGTGGCGGTGTTATTCTCAACGTTTGGATCAAAGGTATCTGAGTTCACACTTGCGCTATTCGTGACCACTCCGGTCCCACTCGTTGGCGAGATGCCAACAAAGTCAAATTGCCATCCCACGCCCACACCAAGATTTTCTGGCACGCGACATGTGTAGGTCCGGACCGATAGATCACAGCCAGCGGGCGCCGCTATCAACGTGAGGCCTGCAGGGAAGGTGTCGGTCACCACGACATTCGTCGCCTCTGATGGACCGGCATTTTCAGCCGTCAACGTCATCGTTGTTGTCTCCGGGGGTGCTCCAATCACTGAGTCTGGGGAAAATGACTTCGTGATCGAAAGATCAGCGGCTGCGTTCACCGGCGTCGAGGTGGTATTCGTTGAAAATGTTGACGACTCGCCAAAGCCGTCGGTCTCGGTCACACTCCCAGTGTTCAAGAGGCTTGTCCCGGCGGCGGCTGTGTTGACGGTGACTTGAAACGAGACCTGCGTCGTTTGGCCGGCTTCAAGGACTCCAGGGGTTCCCGTGACACCCTTTGGGGTGAGCGTGAGCGTCCGAGTTGCAGCATCGTAACTACTGTTCGCTCCTCCAGATCCAGCGACGTAGGTCACATTTGCTGGCAGAACATCGGTCACGGACAATGCCTGGGTGGAGCTCCCGCCCTGGTTGGTGAGCGAGTACGAGTACGTCAGGACACTTCCAGGATTCACTGCGGTTCCACTCGCGGGGGAAACTGACTTCGTCGCCACGACGCACGAAGGGGAGCCAAACTGGATGTCATCGAGAAAGTTCCCAACAGTTGGGTTTCCACTTCCCGTCGGGCCTGAGGCAAAGGCAAATCGAGTAAGCGTCTGGCCTGCAGGCACGATATAGGTCCCAGTGTGCAGTACCCATCCCGCTGAAACATTGTCCGTCAGCGTCGCCTGGCGACTACCAGTTGTACCCGGGTCCCCGATGTCGACGTACATCGTGTCAGTCCCTTGACGAGCCCGGTGATACAGCGACCACACAAGTTTTTGCCCAGGTGTTGTCGGAAGGTCTTGGTAGAGCGCCCCCGCAGTATCTGCGTTGAGTTCAGCAAATTGTCGTCCCTCTTGTGCGGAGACTCCCTGGAAGACTGACGCCCAAAGTTCGATATTTTTCGTCGTCGCTGTCGTTGCCCATCCAGGAACATTGTTTTGTGACTGAATCTTGTATGAGTTCGAAGGAATTGTTGGGTCCTCAAACGATGCGTTTGCGAGCTGCGTCGGCGCACTTGGGCACGTGCCAGTAGATCCACCCGCATTCACCGGGCTCTGGAGAGAAGAAAGCGCGCCGAGAGGAATTTACGCAGCGACTAACGCTCCAAGAGCAAGAAGCCGAACCCGAGAAACGAAGCCAATCATCAAACAAAATCTACTAACAACTCGCCGTTCTCTGAGTGCATGGCAAGGACATGCCGTCTCACCCAGAAAATGAGCCATCGCTGAATACTCAGACTGGCGTGGCTGCCAATTCCAAGACTTCTTGAGCGACGGTGTCAAGAGCATCTCGAGGAATGATGTGCCCCTGACCGGGGATCTCAACGAGTAGGCCGTTACTCAGTCGAGCGGTAACATCAACAGCGGCTTCCCGAGGAATCGTGAGAGGTCGATCACCGGTGATCACTGTGGCTGAACAGTGCGCGGTATCGAAAATGTTATCGAGTTCCTTTCCTTCATCAAGAAGCGTTGTACTGAGATTTCCAGGCGAGAAGGAATCAACGCAGTAAGGCTGTTGGTTGCCTTATTTCTGCCAGGCCGGACATTCAGGTTTGAAGTGACACCAGTTACACAGGGGTCCAGTTTTTGTCTCCCACACGTCGTGATCATTTGACTGAACGATTTCAGCCCACAGGTGG
>TBL_comb47_HYPODRAFT_10003270_pt1 | contig 19334 bp, 18 predicted proteins | sample TroBogypolimnion_40_FD_10682 | JGI IMG/M metagenome (IMG submission 10682) | reverse complement strand
GGTTCCAGTGGCGGTAGATCCGGCGGCTCCCGTAGTGGCTTTTCAAGCGTTTACTATCCACCGTCACCACCGAAACCACCGTATTACCCGCCATTGAAATTTGATAACAAGATGCCAAAACAGGACAAGACATCTGGAAAGAGTAAATGGAGCGGTAAGAACTGGATTAACAAAGTAATTGGATTTAAACAGGCTTTCGGAACAGGAACACCAAAAAAACTATTCCCGAAAATGAGGTTAGTATGAAACTATTTGTATTTGTTATAGCTTTAATCCTGCTTGCTACTCCGGTTATAGCTGGTGGAATGGTGCAGGATATTGGTTCACTGAAAGGTGAAACCGATCAGGTATCGGTAGATATAGGAGCAATAAGCGCGGCAACGATTAGTGTTGTTAAGGAAACCGGGGATAGTAATACCCTTTATGTAAAAAATAGTTTTACTGGTATTGCTAAACCAATCGCGGCGAATATACACGGTGATTCTGCCAACGCGCTATCAGATTCCTTTTCTGTAATACCGGATAAGGGAATTGCTGTATTCCATTCGTGGGCAACCAATCTTGTAGTTGGTTCACAACCGGGGGTAAATGTATATATAAAGGACATTTCAACAAATGATATTTCGGTCCTAAAACAAGGCGCGCGCTTCCCTGCATTATCGCCAGATGGAAAATATATTGTTTACGAATGGACTCCGAATTATGATACAACCCTTCCGGCGATATATCTGTATGATAACACACAGCACACAGAGCGGTTTTTAGCATATACGTCCGGTGGTAACTCCTATGGTTGGACAACGCAGGATTTCAACATTACAAATACAACCGTTTCATTCCTTACCTCATACCCGTACCCGGGAATATCGGGATTCTCGAAAATGCAGTATAACATTCCAGCCAATTCGTTGGGGGTAATTTAAATGAAGAAATATATTTTATTACTCGGTGCGCTCCTGGTAGTTGCCTTACTGGTATGTCCTGTTAGTGCCGTGTGGTATCCCGGTGAGGCATATGGAATTAATATATCCCTTTCCGGTCAGTCATCGTGGCCCGGGGATATATCAAACTATGATCTGTTGTTAAATGTTATACGGTCTGCAGGTACTAACTCTGGAAATACCTTGTATGTTGGAACAAACTGTAATGCCAACTATTCCGATTTTCGGTTTACAGATATATCAAACAACACATTACCATATTGGATAGAGGATGGATACACAAGCTCACAAGCAACCATTTGGGTAAACGTAACAAAAATTTACAAATCGTCATCTACCACAATTACGGCATATTATGGAAACACATCATTTCAGCCGGTATCAAATGGAAATACAACGTGGCAGGTTTATGACCATTTTGACGGAGCAAGTATAAACGCAACAAAATGGACTACCTCTGGAAACGTATCGGTAAGTGGAAGTCAAGTTACGCTTGGATCGACATCATCTTGGATCTCGTCTACATCCACACTTGGATATTCCAACACAATAATTGTATTTAACTCAACAAGAACAAGCGGCGCATTTGGATATAATTTATATGGTGAAACAACAGGAAATTCATATTTTAGTGGTAGTTATTTTAATTATGGGTCGGGGTATTATACGCTTGATGGATCTAACGCAGGTTCATTTAACCGAATGATTTTAAAACGGTGTTATTTTGGTGCAAATACATATGGAGATTACTATAGCGTAAATTCAAACACATTAAATGGTGTTTATTACGAACAGCCGGCATATTATAATTCCGTGCCTGGATTTTCTATTTCCAGTATTGGGACACCAACAATTGTTGTTAATTATATCGCGGCGGGAAACGCATGTACTGACCCAACAATGTCTGAAAGTAACACAACTCCATCTGTTGCCAATTTCACATCAAATGTAACATATGGAAACGCACCGCTAACGGTTCAGTTTAATGATACATCAAGCGGAACACCCGATCACTGGTGGTGGTCTTTTGGTGACGGTAATGTTTCAACAATCCAAAACGCCACAAATAAATACTACACACCGGGATTATACAACGTAACGCTTACCGTTCAGCAATATGGTATAAATGGAACAATCACAAAGACAAACTACATTAGCGCGGGACAATCACCAACAGCATCGTTCTCTGTAAATAAAACAACAGGTACGGCTCCGATTACAATAGGATTTACCGATACCTCTACAAACGGCCCTATATGGTGGAACTGGTCTTATGGTGATGGTGGAGCAAATGGAACGACACAGAACCCCATGCACACCTATACCTCTTCCGGTTCTTATCAGGTAATTCTCACGGCTGGTAATTCTAATGGTAATTCATCGGCAACACAGACCTTAAACTTCCAACAGGCTTATAATACAACGGGATACGGAAACCAGTATGCAACCCAGGCATTGACAATTCACGTAACCTCTCCGTTTGGAACACCACTTGTCGGCGTGGTTGTTACCATGCAGGGTACTTCATCCAGTACCGGATCTCTTGATTATATAGCCGGGATATTGGGATTCTCACGGACAGCCACACCGATAGATACCACGTTAATGAGCCAGACTACCGATATGACGGGTAATGTTCAATTCATGGTATTACCAACGGTATCATACAGCCTTAATGTAATTCAGAACGGTACAACGCTTTATACAACGTCAATCGTTCCAACATATACATATCTGGTTCTCCCGGTTCAGTGGAATATTTATAGTAATACTGGCGGGAGCGACATTAACGGTGTATATTCGTTTACAGTAACAAATACAACGATTAATTCAACCGCGCAGGGAATTGTTATTACTGGTGTAGATACAAAGAATCACCTTACTGGTGGAACACTGTATATTAACCAGACAAATACCACATCACCGGGATCTCCCGAAAATACCATTTATAGTCAGTATTTACCAGCAGGTAACTTCTCAATTACATATCCTGTAAGTAACTATGCAGGACAATCTTACTTTGTAAGGATTAACGCTACACAATCGGATGTCGGCAGGATTAAGCGGGACTTCGGTATTACCTTCCCGGTATCGACAGTAAACCCAATGGGATTAGATGCCTATACCCTGATGCTTGTATCCATTGGTATCCTGTTCCTATGTGGTGCGATTTTCACCACAACCACCGCCGCGCCGGGAACCCTGATAACCTGTTTCGTTGGATGGGTGCTTTACGGGCTTGGTTGGTTGGCTTTGGGTGGAACAACCGTTTTAACAGGACTTATAGCGGCAACGGTTATATCAGTTTTAATTAATATCATCGCGTGGCGGTGGGGAATATGAACACGTTTTACCTTTTATTTATAGGGCTGTTCACATTGGGGTTAGTATCCACTGGCTTTAATGCGTCCGGTCTATTCCCGGTTCAGGTTCCGGTAAGTAACGCAGCTAGCATATCGCAAACACAGGTAACGGATCTGACTAATGCAACGCAGGGTAGCCCTAACTTCTTTACGTTCATTCCACAACTAACGATTATCTTTGTTAGTTCTATCATTAGCGGTCTGGTAGCGGTAGTAGCAATTGTGCCGCTCCTGGTTCAATATGGTGTACCAATGTGGTTAGCCATAATGATTCAAGGTCCGATTTGGATAGTAGAGCTGTTCGGTGTATGGAGTATTGTATCTGGACAAAAGCCGGAGATTTAGATTATGATTGATAAAAACGTAATGATAATAGGTATAATATGTGTGTGTGCCTTGTTACTGGCAGGAACGGCTAGCGCGGCATTTACTATGTTGCCAACACCTACCGCGCCGGGTACATATACATATGGGATTGCAATGAATAATGGATATATTTCGGTTGTTTCATCTCTTACCGCATATTTATCTATATATAAATATAATGCATCTGATGTAAGCAATTGGACAAAACTTTCTGGGGTAACACAACCCCCCGGTGTTGGATATACGGTATCCTTTTCACCAGATGGAAATTATATGGCATTACAACACGCATCCTCGCCATATTTAAAAATATACAAATATAATGCTTCAGATGCGAGCAATTGGACCCCAACCGGATCATTACCAGCATTTCAGAGCGCATTTGGTGTTTCTTTTTCTAATGATAGCCAGTATTTGGCAGCAGATGGTACAAATAGTCCATATTTAAAAATATACAAATATAATGCTTCAGATGCGAGCAATTGGACAGTAATGCCATCTCTACCGGCATCTCCTGTAACCGGGTATCAAGGGTCGTGTGCATTTTCACCAACAACTGGATTTTTGGCAGATGTAGGTACAAATAGTCCATATTTAAAAATATACAAATATAATGCTTCAGATGCGAGCAATTGGACAGTAATGCCATCTCTACCGGCATCTCCGGGAAATACGCCAAAATCGGTTAGATTTTCACCAGATGGGCAATGGCTATCTGTTATAGGTACTACAGAGCCGGTTATTTCTATGTATAAATACAATTCATCTTCTCCCGCAAATTGGACATTAATACCCACAGAACCAACAATATATGGACAACTTGAAGAGTGGGTTGATTTTTCAAACGACAGTAGTATAATGGCAACATCTACATATTATTCACCATATGTGTGTCTTTATAAATATAATTCTTCAGATGCGAGCAATTGGACCCCAATAACAAATTTAACGGGTACGGGTACACAAGGCGTGGCTGTTGCCTTTTCTCCAGATGGTAAATATTTATCCGTTGGAACATATAATTCACCATATCTTTCGGTTTATTCCTATTCTCCGGATGCTGTAACACCGGTTGCCAACTTCACTGCCAATCAGACAACCGGAACCTCTCCATTAAACGTCAGCTTCACCGATAGTTCAACAAACACACCAACCTCGTGGTATTGGCAGTTCGGTGACGGGAATACCTCAACCTCACGGAACCCAACCCATCTATATTATACCGGGAACTGGTCTATTAATTTTAGTGCAACCAATACGGCTGGTACATCGTGGAAAAACGGAACATGGATTAATGTAACAAGTACGTCCAACCCTATTAATTATACATGGGTTTTTACAAAACTTGCATCACCTAGTATATTACCAACCGGAAACGGACATTCCACAATGTTTTCATCTGATAGTAATATTTTATCTGTTGTACATTCAAGCTCTCCATATGTAACAAATTACATAAAAGATTTAACAACAACTGCAAATTGGACAAAATTACCAAATCCATCTTCGTTACCTAGTGGAATGACCACTGGTGGTGCATCTGTAGCAATTTCAAATGGTAGTAATTATCTTGCAGTTGGAACAGATAATGGAAATAATTTATATATTTATCAAAAAAATGTGTCTTCATTAAGTAATTGGACGATATATGGAACTATATCATCTCTTCCAGCATATACACCAAGGGGGGTTGCATTTTCAAATGATGGAAACTATCTTGCAGCTTCTTCTTTCGGTCCAAATTATCTTTATATTTATCAAAAAAATACATCAGATGCATCTAACTGGACTAAGTTACCAGACCCAAGTTCAAAACCGGGACTAAATACAGCTGGGGTTGCATTTTCTCCAGATAGTAATTTTATGTCAGTTGCATCTGTTCAGTCGCCATATGTGTGGATATATCAAAAGAATTTATCACTATCATCAAATTGGACGAAACTACCAGATGTAAAAAATACTCCATCTGGAGAATGTAGAAGTGTTGCATTTTCCGATGATGGCCAATTCTTGTCTGTAACATCACTCACAAGCCCAACCCTATTAGTATATGTATATAATTCGTCTGATACATCTAAGTGGACACTACTTCCATCACCCCCCGATGATACAACCACGGATGGTTCAAATATAATGGGATCTCAAATTTCCTTTTCTCCTGGTAGTAATTTTATGTCGGTTGCGTCATCTACATCACCATATGCAGTAATATATCAAAAGAATTTATCTTCTTTGAGCAATTGGACAAAATTAAATACATTTGTTCCAAATTTACCTAATAGTGGATACGGGACTTCATTTTCTCCAGATGGGAAATATTTGAGTGTTGCTCATGGTGGTTCTCCATATGTAACAATATACAACATTTCATATTCTCCCATAGTTTCATTTAATACAAACACAACATCTGGTTTAACTCCACTTACAGTTCAGTTTAACGACACCACACTTAATTTCCCAACCTCTTGGAACTGGTCATTTGGAGATGGAAATTATTCTACCACCCAAAATGTAACACATACCTTTTATTCTGGTACATATTCTGTTTATTTAACAGCAACAAACCAATATGGAACGGTTACGGGTTCAAATACTGTAATAACAGTAAATAGTGGAATTGCAACACCAGATTTTATTGCAAACCAAACATATACATACTCACCAGCCACCATTGGATTTACAGACCTTACATCAAACCACCCCGACACCTGGAACTGGTCATTTGGTGATGGAACGTATTCAACATCACAAAATCCAATAAAGACATATGCCAATTCTGGTGTTTACAACATATCCTTAACTGTTACCAATGGAACATATGGTGGAGGATCTATTACAAGATATGGTTATATAACACTAATAAACCCAACAAATGAAAATTGGTCGTTTTTAAAACTACCAAATATATATCCAGACAGGGTGGGTGTAATTGATGTGGCGATTTCTTCAGATGGAAATTATATTGTTGGTGGATATGGTGGAAATTCTGGCGTTGGTTCAAATGGATCTTGGGAATTTTACGATGTTTTTAAGAAGAATTTAACAGATATGTCAAATTGGACTAAACTTTTGCGTCCAATGTGGGTTACACCAGACAACGTATTGTCGTGTGCATTTTCACCAGACTCACAATACTATGCTGTATCGTGGTGGGATAATTATGTTTCCATTCCAAAACAAGCAAATGCACAGATATACATAAAAGATTTAGGTAATGTTAGCGAGTGGATGAAATTGCCAAATTTAACTCCAAATAACGGTTCTGTTTACTCTGTTGCATTTTCTCCCAATAATCAATTTGCTACAACAGGTACACAATCAAGTGGAACCGTATTGCGCTTATATCAAAAGAATTTATCTGATATTTCAAATTGGACATCTATACCACTTCCAAATAATGTTTCAACCTCATCGTTGTATAAGTTATCCTTTTCACCACTTGGAAATTATTTTGTTGTTGGAACATCTGCTACTTCAGAACCACCAATAATATATGGGTATAATTCGTCTGACGTAAGCAACTGGACAAAAATTGGCAATTTGGTTACTTCAGGAGCGTTGGGAAAAATTGTATTTTCTCCAGATGAAAAATATTTACTTGATATATCAACAACAGGGACCGGAAACGCTGGTGGTTCTTTAATAGAATATCGCAAGAATTTATCTACAACAACGAATTATTCGGTTATTGGCACAATTGATAATAGTGTCATGGGAGCATCGTTTTCACACGATAATAACTATTTAGCTATTGCATATGATGTATCTCCAGGGGTTGTTTTATATAAAAAGAACTTATCTAATCCCTTCAATTGGGATCAAATTAGTACACCATATATAAACATTAATAGGTGTGGAGATGTTGCATTTTCACCAGACGATAGCTATTTGATTATTGGATCTGAAAACGCGCCGGGAATTGTCCCATATTCAGTAATAAATAATTTTACTCCGATATCTGATATACCAACAACGGTATCAGTATCGCAAAGTTGGTTATCTGGATATTCAAACAGACAGGAATTTAACATTTCTGGTACAACAATGGACGATGATTATTCTACAAAAATTAACGATGCCAACTATGATATTATGTTTGATGTGTACTCTACAAATGGAACATCAACTGGAAATACAATATACTTAAATAATGGTAGTAGTAATCTTTGGAACGATATTAGGTTTGTCGTAGGAAACAATACTATTTGTAATTATTTTATTACAAATAGTAATTTAACACATGCTTCCATATTTGTTAATATACCAACAATAAAACGCGGTTCTTTAAACATAGTACAGGGATATGTTTATTATGGTAATCCAAAAGCTGCCAGTTTATCTAATGGGACATCTACATTTAAATTTTTTGATGGGTTTGATGGGACAAGCGTTAATAGTTCGGATTGGATTGCGCTTCAGTATTCTGTAAATCCAACAACAATTCCATGTTCAAATTCAAATGCAGAAATATATGATAGTAAAAGTATTACACAGACAAATGGATTTTCTAATGGTAATGCATATGGGTTCTATGCCTCTTTAAATACTAGTGAAATTAGTAATATAGGTACATATTCTGCAGACTTTTTAACGCAAAGTGGTCAATTAAAAACATTTTTTTCAGGTACAGAAAATATAGAAACCAGTGGATACCCGCAGGCACAGGTAATAAATGAAACACCTATTAATTATAATTTGTATGAAACACAAATTAGTGAAAAACCAAATGTTTCATTATGTTATAATGGAAATACTGAAACCACACTAGACACAACTTGGTTTAATGTTGTCACAAGATCCCCGTATAAACTCAATGCGGGATCTTCTGCAAGTTTGTTATCAAATGCATTACTAATTGATTATGCATACGTAAGACCATATGTTAACCCAGAACCAACGGTATCAATGTCTGGAAGTGTTGAAAGTAGAAATGTTTTAAGTATATTCCCAGGATGCACACAATATCCTACAAATATGGGTGGAGCATATAGCAGCAAATACGTTGATATAAACGGAAACGGTGTATTTGATTATTCCGATGTTGTTATATTCTTCCAAAATCTCTATTGGGCTCAAAGCAATGAGCCAGTAGCACCGTTTGACTTTAACAACAACGGAGCGATTGATTATCAGGATGTTTACTTACTCTTCCATTTAAAGTGGGGTATCTGAAATGATGAAAAAAATAATATTTATTATGGCGTGTTTGTTATTGATAGCAACGGCGAGCGCGGCTACCGTAAGCTCATCATCGGCAAGCATTTATTATCCGGGCATGGGTAGTTACTCCAATACCGGATCGTCTGCAATTATCCTAGATTCGGCTCCGGCTGGTTTATCTGGGTGTAATATCACGGTAACAAATTCCAATACCAGTGTTATTACAATGACCGCATTTTCGTATCCCTCTTGGGCGCAAATGACCATAAACACAACAATGCCATCCAGTAGTGTTACGTGGTCAGAGGCAGATACAAACAGCCTCGAGCAAGCGGGAGCGACAAATATACCGCTAGGTTATATTAACTTTAAAGCGGTTGCTAACGGAACGGCAACACTTACGGTAACAATTACCGAATGTGACGACGATAGCGGTTCTGGAATTTCACCAGCAATTTCAAGCGGGACAATAACCGTATCCGGTTCTCCTGTTGGTGTATTGCCTCACCGTGCCGATGCAACCACAACGGTAGCACCAATATCTACCAACGGATATGTAATGCTTGTAACGGCGGTTGGTGGAAATACCAGCAATGACAATGCAACGATTAACTGGTCTGGTGTTGTTCAATCGGTTGCCACACCGGAAACGGATCTTATGGGTCCGATTGCGTGGTTCCTGGCTTTCTCATTACCGATGCTTATGTTATACATAGCTCAGGGTAAGGCATGGATACCGCTAATACTCGGTATAATGATAGGTGCTAGCGCGCTAGCTCTTGGGTGGATACCGGCGGTATATGCTCCGATTGTCTGGCTGTTCGCAATACTAGCAACGGCAGGAATATTAATAAGCCTGTATGTAGGGAGAAAAATATGAAACAAACTTTAGATGACTCTGGATTGGGTATGGCAATGATTATATTAGGTCTATCTCTGATAGGCTGTATAATCTTTTATATATGCCTTACTCCGGTAATGAATGTGTTTACTACAATAGCCTCTTCTTGGGTGGGTAGTGGAAACCATGTATCACAACAGACCATAGGAACATTCTCGTTTATCATGGCGATATTCACATTAGTACCTGTAATAATCGCACTTGGTTATTTCGCAAAGGGTTTATTAATCGCCAATTACGAAAAGGAGAACCAGCGCGGGGGTGTTATGTAAATGAAGATAATGGAAGGAACAATTATAATGATTGTTTGTGTTGTTGCCGGAGGACTCCTAGCCCTGTTCGGCGGTCTGGTTCTGGATAACATATATTCGTTCTTTGAACTTGGTGGTTTGTGGAACAATATACCGACAGCATGGCAGACAACCGGGACATTGTTTAACATCACAAACCTGTACTATCTTTCGTGTATCCTGATAGCATTAATGGGAGTTGTAATATTCCTTATATCGGTGTATGAGAATGAAGCAAATGACCACCAGCAAACCTATTACGGATAGAGTAGTATGGGGAGCGAAAATTAAATTCGATTCAATAGCCGATGCAAAGAGGGCGCGCGATTACTGGGAGCGACAGATACCACGACTCACTTATGGCAGACAGAAAGAAAGTGCCTTAAACCGGATCGCGGTGATTGACAGTTGGATTAATGAATTATACACTGGTGGAAAAGATGATGAGTAATACAACTATACAGGGTATTAAGAGATATGGCGACAATGTTGTAATATACGCCTTGTATAATTGTCCGTTTGGTTGCGTGGGTGGATGTGGCGTGGGTGCAACCATAACCGAAGGATGGGGAGGTGACACTACAAAATGAAACATCACAAGCATGGTGCTAGAGCTCTACAGCATGAGCATGGCCTAGCCGGTATGGTAATGCACGGTTACAAGCTGACATACCCACATGAAACAACTAATCATTGGCATGGTGGGAGGTCGCTTGTTCGGAAGCACTACAATGACTACAGATAAGTCATATCAATTTTATTTTTTTTCCTGGTAGTGATTAAGTTAGAAAATAATTTCTTTGTTACAGGTATATATTCTATCAGTGAGTGCCAATTGCGGCGCGCACACCATACTTTTTTTATTCCAGAGTTACCAGTTTAATATTAGAAATTAGTTTGATATAACCATATATAATTAGTATCAATGAGGTCTTTATCACCACACGCGATAATACATTGTCCTTTTGTATATTGGTATTCAGAATGTGGTTTAAAAATTCAGACGCATTATAGGGGTTAAACTATATTGGGTTGGTATGCCGCGATATACAAGCATGTATGATATATACAGCCATTACTCTATTGAAAGCCTTTCACCGCACACCATAGACATACAGGGTGTTCCACCCTGTATGCCCTTCAATAATTATAACTCCAATTCATAGAGTTTTATTTTGATATAGCATACATTAATATACGATTAAGGCATACTGATTAGTTTGATAATGTATGAGTGTTATCATTAAACCAGAAGAACCGAAACCAAGACCACCAGTACACACTAAACCCATAGTGGTTCAGGGTACTAGGGTACTTACTCCATTGGAGTATAAATGGATTCGCAGATACCTTCCAACAAAAGCACAGCATGTAGAAATGTTCGATGCCCTGTTGTTTACAGGTATGAGAGCGGTAGAGTTTGAACAATTTGTAGCTGAGGACTTCCAGTGGTACGACCAGACCAGACGGTGTATCGTTGTACCGGAAGAGGCTGTAAAGAAAACAAAGGTAGAGGTTAAACGGCGCGCCATTATGTTAAGCGACTATGGCATTGAGGCTATTCATAAGCTTATCAATATGCAGGATGACTTACCACAGTTCGCACCACGTTTAAAAATGTCAAAGCGCGCGGCATGGGGTACGACACTAAAGCGCGCGGCCTATAAGTCAAAGATCCCAATGCCGGAAACAATTGTTCCAAAGATGACCCGTAAAACATGGGAGAGCTGGCTTATTCTCACAAACCCAAACAACGCTCTACAGGTAGCCATGAGTCAGGGACATTGTAGCCAAGTAGCATTACGTCACTACATAGGTCTGGGCTGGTCTATGCAGGAGCGGGAAGAGGCTTTAGAATATACAAAGGGATTCATTCAGCGACAGCCAGGGGAACCACGATGGTAGGTTAGAATGAAACACTATAAACTCATATGCCTTGTTTCGTTTATTGCTATCCTGATAATGGATATTGGTATCTATGTTATTCAGGGGATGGGAATTAATATGTATAAAGCCATTGGGATTACCGCACTAATGGCGGCTGTTTTTATTTACGATACTTTTTTTTATATCCCGGCTGACGAAAACCCCCTGCTAATGGTTCCACCAAAAACCAAAAAATAATCTATTTTCGACAATTGACGATACAAATTTCACTCTGAAATAGTTATATATACTATTAGAGTTATATACTATAGTGGTAAGAAATGAGAAAACAAAACACTTGTTTAAGGTGCGATTGGACATGGTTCCCATTCCCCGAAAGACCAGAGCCAAGGGTTTGCCCTAAGTGTAAATCCCCATACTGGAATGTACCGCGAAAGGAACGAATTTTAAAAGAGAGTGAGTAAAATGGAACAAATCTGTAAAGCATGTGGACAGAAACACAATGCAAAGGTTACACATCAGAACATGGATGCGTATATCGAATGTCCGAAATGTGGATACGAGATCGCGGTAGCAATACGCGCGGGTAAGATTGTTCATTATTTCTAAATCGGGTGATGTAAAAATGGCTACACAGGAAAAGAAACCGTATTTCACAATATCAGTTACAGGGCAGCACCAAGACCCAATAGAAGCGCGGCGCGGGTGTTTTCTCCTTCTGGGGATGAGCGACAGCATGAGATCACTATCAAAAGACTTTGAAAAAGTGGTGGGTAAAGAATGAGTCTTGTTTGTAAAACACTGGAAGAGTGGCAGAAATTAGGACGCTCATTTGACAGGGATTCAGACTACAGAGAAAAAGAAGAAGAAAAAGAAAAGGGTGATTAAAAATGCCAATGGTTGATGAAAAAACAGGTGAATGGAAAATACCGATTATTGGTTATATGATTGTTGAAAAAACATACAATAATGGTCAAGTTCGTGTTGAAACTCTACCAATAGAGTTTGACGGCGCACCAGATGGATGCGCGGCAAAAATAGAAGAGGATTTTCTGGATGAATATACCTGTAAAAACATCGGTTTATTACCAGCACAACCACGAACGTATGCAATTTACAAATACGATGAAAAACGTAACAGAGAGGAAATTGTAAGATACGACATTGATACTTTTGTGGGGTACACATAATGACAAACATGATAAAGGGAAAAATACTTTTTGGTGAGGACGAGCTAAAAAAACTCTCATATGTTCGGAGATCCATTGAAAACAATGTTGGTAGCCAAAAACCCAAAAAAGAATATAAATTTAAAAAGGGTTGGATAAAATGTGTCGGATATGCTCTTGTTGGTAGAGAACCATCAGCATATAAAAATGTAAACCTGAACACATGGGAAGTCTATACCATCAGAAACACAGACTGGCCTTATTGTAACAAGTATTATCACAAAATTGTAAATGTAAGCCCTACTGGTTGGAACACCGATATAAACGGTGAGGGTTGCACACCAACAGAGGCAATTACAATTCAAGAAATGCGTGATAGAATACAAGCATCTATTGATGGAAAAAAGATTAATCAAAACAACAGATTTCCAGCAATATTAGAAAAATAATGGTGAGTTAAATGGATGAAAAAGTTACTGCAAATACCAATGGTACTCAATCCGTAATAAATGTTCCTTCGTTTTTACGGAAGTATCCCTACTGGTCTGTATGTGGAACACCACTAGACAAACTGGATGACGAAAACCCAACAACAAAAGCACCACTGGATGTAAATACCGGGTATGGTTCCTGGGACTGCCTCTTCCCATCACCAGAAGCGGCATATGAGGCTATGACAAAAACCAAACATGCCTCTAGTATTGGTTTTATCATTCCACCAGACCCGATAATTTTTGAGGGCAAATTATTAATTTGTGGTGACTTTGATTTTAAGAACCCCGATGTAAAGGTTCATCCAGACGCGCCACGGTACAACGATAGCGACAAATTGAGCGACTTTATTGTATCGTGTAGCACTTATGCAGAGTTTTCAAAAAGCCATCAGGGATACCATATATGGGCTCTTGCGGAGATACCAGTACCGGACAAGCCGATTAATGATACATTCGGTGTTGGAATTTTTTACAAGCGGCATAACATTGTTTTTACTGGTGACAGGATACCGGGATCACAACCAGATATTCACACCATTCCTATCAACGTCCTTATGAAGATTAACCAATGGAGCAAAGGACCGGATGCCTTGAAAACAAATTCCAATATAGGAATTGGAGATAAAAAATACGAATTACCTGATAAAATCCTAAACGGAAGTAAACATACCTGTTTTAGAGATATGGCACTTTCAATGGCAAACAAAGGAATGAGCGTACCAGAGTTAATGTTTGTCTGCCAAGCCATGAACGAAAACGGGCGCGTGGTTCCACCAATATCACAAACCGATATGGATACAAAGGTAAAAGGTCTTTGTGAAACGGCTGTAAGAAAGGTAGCAAAGGAACGGGCAGAGCGCGCGCAGAATCCAGAGTATGCCAACTTATACCAGTGGAAACTTGTTGCCAAAGGAGAGGGGTTTGAAGAAAAATTAGTACTTAATCACGATAACATTGTAGAATGGCTACATAAAAAATTCCACACCGTTTCATTCAAAGATGAACTTTATACCTATGAAAATGGCGTATATGTGGAAAACTCTAACCTTTGTGAAAACGAGCTGAGAATATTCCTAAAAACAATTAAAATGGAAGGCCCTGTAATGGGTAGCATCCGTGAAATAATTGGAAGATTGAAAATATACGAACCACACCGGGAATACCCATTTAACAAAGCAACCGGGATATTACCAGTTAAGAACGGTGTATTACATTTCGACTTTGAAAAAGATACAGTTGAATTGAAACCACACAGCCATGAACACCTGTTTACATTACAATTACCAGTGGTATATAACCCCGATATTAGCGGCGAAAAATTCAGAGAGGGGGTTTTAAATAAATATGTGGATGAAGAGAGGATACCCGTATTATTCATGGCTCCAGCTATGGCAATCCTGCAGCTCATAAAACACAGGGTTTACAAGAAGTCTATTATTTGTGAGGGTGAAGGAAATTCAGGTAAGACTACCTATTTAGAGTGGTTATTGGAACTATTCAGCCTTAAATACTGTTCATCTATTTCCCTGTCTGAAATATCAGAAGATAGGTTTGCGTTTGCTCAACTGGAAGGCAAAATACTTAATTCATATGATGAACTTTCAGATATGCCATTAAAGGAAATTGAAAAATTTAAGAAACTTACTGGCAGACAGGATCATAAAATCGAAAAGAAAGGTATTGACGGGTATGATACAATTTTAACAGCCTTTCATATTTTTGCTACCAATCGACCACCAACGGTATCAGAGGTTATTGCCTTCGATAATGCCTTTTGGAACAGGTGGATATACCTGCACTTCGATAATGTATTCAGTGTAGATATGAAATTTAAGGAAACGTGGTTTACTGAAGAGAATATATCCGGTTCCTTTAACGATGTGATTAAAATGGTATTACAGATTGAACGTGAAGGATTACCATACATACCAGATCCATCAGCCGTAAAGGAAGAATGGATGTCACATGCAGACCCATTATTAAAATTCATTGAGGATAACATGGTAGATTCACAAACAGCCAATGATTTCAGTAAGGAGCATTTCCTTATGTCGTACCGCGCGTATTGTAACGAGCAGGGAATACCACCGCGCCGAATACCAGGGACGGTAACATTACTCACACAATTATTATTCAAGCACCAGTTTGACACACACCAGTTAGGAAAGAAGAAAGATTGCCTTACAAGACCGTATGTATTCAGAGCTCACAAACAATGGAAACAGACATCACCATACAAACCACCAGCAGGGTTTGACATCTACAATCCAGAACAATCAGGAATATCCACTACTTAACTTTCTTACTTTTTTTTCGTAAAGTCCTTAGTGTAAAATGGCACTTTTGTTATGTTTTACTACCTCTCCGTGTAATGTTGTTAAAAAAAGTTAAGAAAGTTAAGTAAGGTGGGTGAACACCACTTCGACAATTGACGAACTTTCCTATCAACCACCAAGACCAGACAACTACCATATACAACCATACCTAAAATCTCCTGACACAATTATAGAAGGTCAAGAACGGGCATAAAAAAGATTGGTGGTATGAATCATCATACCTATACTATTTTGGGGTGATTTTATGGTTGGTACACTGGATTGAAAACATTATGGGAGATCACATGGCTATACATTTTTTCTGGTGCGATATATGCCGCGAAACAATATCATCGCACCAATGATATATGGGATGGATAAGTATTAAATAGTTTCCATTCCTATACTGTATTACAATGAAAGTAAAAGTTGAAGTAAGAGGACACATACGCCATATTCCCGGCAGGAAGCGCGGGAAATGGGTAAAGGGATTCACATATTACCGGAACGTAAAAGGAAAGGAGTAAAACAATGGTAATGCCTTACTCACGATTAAAAACACCGTATAATACACCAATGCGCCAGTATCTTTACTCAACAGGAGCGGCGCGCACGTATCCCGGCAGGTATCCAGATATTGCACATGGAAACGTGCGCGGCACATACCGGGGAGCAGCAGGACTAGCAAAAAGAAAGGTGAAATGAAATGGCAAAAAGACTTGATTACCGTACTGAACAATTACGGCAGAGGCTTGTTCTAGCTGGTGTAGACCCGCAGAAGTTTGATATTCACGCGCATGTGGATAGAAAACTCTCACAGCGAGAGAATTTCCTTAACCTTACAAAAATGACAGGAACCGGGAAGCGGAAGGAATACGACCCGAAATTATACCAGCGCGCATCACGCCGGGACTTAAACGACTACCGACAGATAGGAACGTCAAACAAGGCTGACGACAAAAGGCGTAAAGCCATGCTACCGGGAAAACGGTATGTAAGACATCCAGGTGCAAAAACCACAATCTACTACGAAAGGAGAAAAAACAGGAGCGATAAACCGGGATATTGGGTATGAGCAACTATACTGCATATTGGGAAGTTTGTGCAATTGGGTCTGCATTAACGGCTGTAACGGCTGTAGGATCACACGCAAACAACATTGTTGAAAAATTCGGGCAGTTCATACCGGCAATACTGTTGTTTGTTTTAACGGTTCATTTTTACAACAAAGCCCAGTTACTTAACGAAACTGAATCTGTAGTTGGATGTGATTAATAATGGCAGGGCCGTTTTCAAGTCAGGCAACCGGGACAAATGCTACCATAATGGCATCGAATGTGAGTAAGCCAACACAAGCTCAATACGATGCACAGGTTAAGGCATTTGACGCGGCACATGGAACAACGATAGTTGGTGGTGGAACGGTAGTGCCGGGAGGTTCACCGATTAGAACACCAACACCATCGGTACAGGTAGAAACCCCAAATAAGCCAATTGGGAATAATCCAAATATCCAGAACTCCTATGCGGCTCAATTGGGTATTCCAATTCCTGCAGCTGGTCAAACCGCATACTGGACAGCCAACAAGGTATCAACACCTGACGGCGGGAGTATAATTAATACCCAGTACCAGATTGTTCAGCAAGCAACACAAGTTCACCCATTTGTAGCCGCGCAGGGTGGAAACAACATAGCACTTGGAAACGGTCAGTATATTGTAGGCGCGCCGGATATGCGCGCGGCATCCGGTCCCATTAAGACATATGGAGATAACTTCGCATATAATCCGGCAACAGGATTGTTTGAATCTTTTACTGTTATCCCACCAAATGTAATGCAGATACTACCTCAAACAGCACCCATAATGTCATATGCTTCTATCCATTGGGAAAACGGAAAACCAATAAACGAACCAGCCGGATATGCCTTTTCGCGGATGCTGGATGATATATTACCAAAGGCTCCCGATATTGGATATACAACACCAGCCGGATTTGGAATGTCTATTTATGGTGGTGTGCGTGATGTTGCTGTCGGAACACCAAAGGCAATTGGTGATACGCTTGTAACCGGAGAGTTATTAATCAGATCGGCAATATCACCACAAAGAACAGCACTACCAGGAGTGCTTGGTTATTCTGTTGTTAAATACGGATCTGACTTAAAAGACGCGCTTTTTAAAAACCCGGTGCGTACTGGAACATCTGTAGTTGCACCAATGATAGTTGGTGGGATCGTAGCGCGCGGTAGTGGATACATCAGGACAATCGGAGCAGAAAGATTACCAATTGAAGAATATGGATACGCGCCGAAACTCGGATACCCAAAGAATCCAACACCATCAAGCGCGCGTAACGTGCTTGCCTCATTTGAGGATAACACACTATACCCAAAACCAAAAGAAATGAGTCTTGGGGGTGATGTTCCATACGTGCCGGAAAGCGCGCGCTTACCAACAACCGTTTTAACCGGAACACAGCGCGTAATGTGGACTGGGTGGGAGAATCCACCACCAGTAACAGGGGTGGGTGAAACCTATGTTCTGCCAGTGGTTAAAACGTCTGAAACCTCTGGTATGTATGGCGCGTCTGTAGCACAGACATACTATGCAAAAGTTGGAACCCCAATGTCTGATGTAATTGGAGCAAACCCGTTTAATTTGTTTAAACAGCCAACAATGGTAGTAACAAAGGTAGACGCAATAGAGGCCGTTCCTAAAGGGTTAAGAAATTTAGAGGGGTCTAAATTATTTATAGAAACAAAGTCACAGCCGGGAGTAGCATATGCAGACTTATACAAAGCCGAATACCAGAGTATTCTTGGTTCTGGTCAGGAATTACGCATAACCGGAGCGAGAAATTATTATTTCAAACTTGGATTTGAAAATTCCAAAACCGGAAAGCCAGGGGTTTTAAATGCCTTGTTCGGTCAGCGCGTCCCGGTTATCGAGCAGGAAACAACGGGAAAAATAATACGGGCTGGTGAAGCACCGGGGGTAGCTGTTCCTAGAGGATATTCAACAACGCCATTAAAGGCGACTCCATTGTTCGATGTATCCACAGCTCCGGTATCGTCACGCGCGGCGGCATCAACACCAAAACTATCATACACCGCTCCAAAAATGTCGTTATCTCAGTACACATCAACAAGACCGCGCATAAACTACAGCATTTCAACACCAGCGCGCAGTAGTTCTAGCGTTTCCAGTGGTTCTAGCGCACAATCATCGAGATTATCATACGGCGGCTCATCGACCCGACCTGCCAGTTCTCCGCGCTTATCGTATGGTAATTCCTACGGAGGCTCATACGGTTCATCGTACGGTAGATCCGGTGGTTCCAGTGGCGGCAGATCCGGTGGTTCTAGTGGTGGTTCTGGTGGTTCCAGTGGCGGTAGATCCGGCGGCTCCCGTAGTGGCTTTTCAAGCGTTTACTATCCACCGTCACC
>TBL_comb47_HYPODRAFT_10003269_pt1 | contig 19339 bp, 17 predicted proteins | sample TroBogypolimnion_40_FD_10682 | JGI IMG/M metagenome (IMG submission 10682) | reverse complement strand
AGTTTTTTCCTTGAGAAAATTGATGAATTTTATCGTGATCCCGAACGTCCTGAAATCTTAAAACAACATTCACAAAAGTTTACATGGGAATCAAACGTACAGACCTACCTTGAGTTGTTCAAAAGGATTATACGACAATGAGTATTATTTTATAAAACAAACAACACTAAAATATGAAGATCGCACTAATAACAGGAATTACCGGACAGGACGGTTCCTATTTGGCGGAATTCTTAATCGAAAAAGGGTACGAAGTACATGGGATTGTACGCCGCTCATCGCAATTCAACCGGCAACGAATCGAACATCTCTACATTGAAGAGATGATCGAGGACATGCAGCTGAAAAATAAACTGACCCTCCACTATGGGGATATGACCGATTCAAGTTCCCTGTTACGCATTATCCAGAAAGTAAAACCTGTCGAGATTTACAACCTTGCTGCCCAGTCGCATGTAAAAGTTTCGTTCGACGTTCCTGAATATACCGCCGAAACCGATGCAATCGGGACACTCAGGATACTGGAAGCTGTCAGGATCCTGGAGATGGAATCCAGGATCAGGATTTACCAGGCTTCGACATCTGAACTTTATGGACTTGTTCAGGAGACTCCCCAAACCGAAACCACCCCTTTTTATCCGAGGTCTCCATATGGAATATCGAAGCAGTTTGCATTCTGGATGACGAAGAACTACCGTGAAGCCTATGGGATGTTTGCTGTAAACGGCATTTTATTTAATCACGAGAGTGAACGCCGTGGTGAAAATTTCGTAACCCGGAAAATAACCCTTGCCGCGGTCAGGATCGCCTCGGGAAAACAGAAAAAATTATACCTTGGAAATTTAAATGCCCTCCGCGATTGGGGATATGCCAAAGACTACATCGAGTGCATGTGGCTGATGCTCCAATACCCAACCCCTGAGGATTTTGTGATCGCAACAGGAGAAATGCACACGGTCCGTGAATTTTGTACAATTGCATTTGAGGAAGCTGGGATCGACATCGAATGGCGTGGAAAAGGAATCAATGAAAAGGGGATCTGTAAGAAAACGGGCAATATGATCATTGAAATTGATCCTGTCTATTATCGTCCGACTGAAGTCGAATTGTTGTGCGGAGACCCTTCAAAAGCCAAAAGGCTTTTGGGATGGAACCCTAATAAAACATCCTTTCCCGTTTTAATAAAGAAAATGGTTACTTCTGATCGTGAATACATAAATATACAACCAAACAAATCAACTAAGCTATGATCATAGGTTATGAAGCAAAGCGGGTTTTCCAGAATATTTCGGGCCTTGGAAACTATAGCCGTAATACGATCAATTTATTGTCAAAGTATTATCCTGAAAATACATACAAGCTTTTTGCCCCGAAACTGACCAATCTTTATACCTACCCCTCGAACGCGGAAGTCATTGTCCCAAAGACAAGGTTTTTCAAATTCCTCAAGTCGTACTGGCGGTTGCATATCGTAACTAAATTGCTTAAAAATAACCGTATAGATATTTTCCATGGGTTAAGCCATGTTATCCCTTATGGAATTGAGAAAACAGGGATTCCGTCGGTGGTGACCATCCACGACCTGATTTTTCTGCGCTTTCCCGAATTTTATAAAAATATCGATCGGAAGATCTATACTTCCGTTTATAAAAGTACCTGCCGCCGGGCTACAAAAATCATTGCAATAAGTAAACAAACCAAGGAGGATCTCATCCATTATTTCGGGGTCGAGCCTGAAAGGATTGAAATCATTTATCAATCGTGCAACAGCAGTTATTATGAAAAGGTTACACCTGAACGCAAGGAGGAGGTAAAACGAAAATACGATCTGCCGGATTCGTTCCTGCTCTGTGTCGGTACAATTCAGGATAGGAAGAACCAGTTATCGATCCTGAAAGCACTCGTAAATGAAAAATTGGACATACCCCTGGTTATTTTAGGTAAACCAAGGCCCAAAGAATATCTTGTCGAACTTAAAATGTACATCGGCGAAACGGGTATTCAAAAGCAGGTTATTTTCCTTCATGATACAAACACATCCGAATTGCAGGCAATCTATCAGATGGCCGAGATTATGGTGTACCCCTCGTTCTTCGAAGGATTTGGGCTACCTGTCCTTGAGGCTCAGGCTTCAGGTTGCCCTGTCATTACTTCAAATATAAGNAGCCTCCCTGAGGCAGGAGGNGAAGGTGCCATCTATGTCGATCCGTCAGATATTTCCGAAATTGGGAAGTCAATTCATAATATATTGTCAAGCAAGGAATTAAAAAATGAATTGATCGAAAAAGGAATTGTCAATGCGGCCCTTTTCTCTGAGCACCTTGTGGCAGATAGACTCATGAAATTGTACAAACAGGTACTTCAGGAAAAACAGAGACAATTTCCAGGGTAAGAAGATNNTAAAAAGTGACAAACAGGTTAACTGATATTTTGAAATTATTGACTTAAAACAGAGCTCAAGCTAACCTGTTCGCGATAATTGACCGATCGTTTGCTTAACCATGTTCCGGAGGTTGGAACGTTCACATAATAGGCCAATAACTGAAAATAGGCCATACACCGGCTGTTCAGGCTCTGATTATAGACAAAAACTGCCCCTGCAAGGGCTGGCAGAAATCCGAAAATGACATTGTTCAATATCAGGAATGTATGCATATATGCTGCCACAAATCCGGTTTCATGTTTTGAAATATAGACATGGCGCGAAATATTTACCTCTGTTTTTGTCAGCGCAGTCACACGGCGGTTGATCCTCGACGCCCCACCATGGTTGTGTTCGACAGTTGCATCTTTAAGCTTCACAATTTCACCATTTTTCAACCTTGCGCGGTAACAAAGGTCAACATCCTCAAAATACATCCAGAAATCTTCGTCCCATCCGCCCAGACATTTAAAACTTGATTTGCCGATCATTAAGACCGACCCTGAAACCCAGTCAGGATAGATGTAGTTTTCATTCTGTATCAACAGATTCTTCTTACGACTTCTGAACAACCTGCCGATTGCCCGTAACCATCCGGTTAAATTAAACATCGATAAGAAATTACCATAGGGCCGTTCATCAGACCCATTTGATTTAACCTGGCGGCAGGAAACAATTGAGAAAATCTTTCGATGCCGTATTTCTGCCAACAACATGAAAAGTGCATCCGCATTGACAATGGTGTCGGGATTTAAAAACAATAAATAAGCTCCCTGGCTTAATGAAGCCCCCAGGTTACATCCATTGGCAAAGCCATGGTTACCTGAGTTCACAACAAATGTAAACTTTGAATAAATTTCTTTGAATTTGGGGAACAGCCAATCGTTGGAATAATTATCCACGACAATAACCTCAAACGTAAAACGGGGATCCTCTAAATTATACAAAGAATCCAGACATTGAGATAATCGCTCCCAGCCCCTGTAATTGACAATTACAATCGATATGTCCGGTAAAGGAAGAATCGTTTTCAAGAGGAATATAATTAATAAATTTAACGGTTAACGTTGCTTTTGACAAGCTAAAAAGTTTTTGGTTTAATCAGTTAAATAAAATTAACAATCCCCCTCCGGTTCAAAACCGTAGGGGGACTGAAAAAACATCAAAATAAAACAGGAATTATTTTTTCTTAAGCCATAATCCTTCCATCGACTCCAGCGTTTTACCTTTGGTTTCAGGGACCATTTTCCAAACAAATAATGCAGATAAAATGCCCATCACACCATAAATCCAATAAGAAAAACCGTGGTTAAACTGGTTGGTCAGCCAAACATTATCGTTCATCATCGGGAAGGTGAGCGATACAATCCAATTGGCAATCCACTGGGCGGCAACAGCAATCGACATCGCCGCACGGATCGAATTGGGGAATATCTCTGACAATAGAACCCAGCAAACCGGGCCCCAGCTCATTGCAAAAGCGGCAGTATAAATCAGCATAAATGCCAATGCCGCATATCCCTGCAAAGAGGTCAGATTTCCACCTGTTTGTCCTGTAAAGAAAGTAAACCCAAGTGCAAACATACTGATCGCCATGCCAACCGAACCGATAATCATCAATGGTTTACGGCCAAATCTATCCACAGTTAAAATGGCAACAACTGTAAAAGCAAGATTGACAGCCCCTACAATAATGGTCTGCAACAATGAGCTATCGGTTGACGCACCCGTGTTCCTGAAGATATTTCCGGCATAGTACAACACGACGTTTATTCCGACAAATTGCTGAAAGACCGAAAGCATGATCCCTACGAAAATAACAAGGAATCCATAGGATAACCAGGGAGCATTCGCTTCGTGCAAGGTTGCCTTGATCTCTTCAAGGATAATACCTGCCTGCTTGTTGCCCGCAATTTTATTCAGAACTTTTAATGCCTTATCTTCCTGGCCATTCAGGACCAGGAAACGGGGTGTTTCGGGGACAAAAAACAAAAGAATGATAAAGATACCGGCAGGGATGGCTCCCGAAAGGAACATCAGGCGCCAGCCTTCGGTAACCAGCCATTGTTCGTTACCTTGTTTTGCAATAAAATAGTTGACGAAGTAAATCACCAACATCCCGAAGATTATGGCAAATTGATTGAAAGAGACAAGTTTTCCGCGAATATCGGCAGGGGCAATTTCTGCAATATACATCGGTGAGATCATGGATGCCAATCCAACACCAATTCCACCGATAATCCTGTAGATTACAAAGGAATACACGGGTAATGTTCCGAAAAAGTTAAGCCCTTCGGGATTCCACGCTCCGATTGCAGAGATGAAGAAGGCACAGGCCGCAATAAACAAACCGTTTTTGCGTCCAAGGGCCCTCGAAATAAATCCGGCAACCGATCCGCCAATCACACAACCAATCAGGGCACTGGCAATCACAAATCCCTTAATCGTATCCACAGAATCCTTCAATGCTGAAGCATCCGTAGGTATTGCCTTGGAAATGAAACTAACGATCCAGATCAATAAAATACCAAGAATAATCACCCCGGCAATTAGCCCTTTCTTCTTTCCCAAAAGCTTCACAATCTGGCCCGAGATAATCCCAAATACAAGAAAAAGGACAACAGCCATCATGATTTTGTACTGGGTAATAATTTTTACCGCATACTCAAAATTGACCGGATCCGTTATTTTTGCAATGTAAAATTCGACAAGCGATTTCTCTGCACCGTTTACAACCGCAGTATCATAGCCAAAAAGCAGGCCACCCAACGTTGCAACCAATGTGAGCATCACAATGTACAATGGATTCCCCTTTTGATAAGAACTGGATGTTGATTTTGAAGATGTATCAATAAATGCCATAAGTAACGATGTTTGTTTAAATATAGCAATTGATCAGTTGTTCAAGCATCTCCTGTTTTCCGCTGACCTGTTTTGGTTCGCCAACTTCTTTTGCCACATGATAAAGGTCCTCAAGGTTCAGTTTGCCGGCTTCAAATTCGGCACCTTTACCGCTGTCATAACTTGCATACCTGTTCTTCCTCAATTTCAGATAATCCGAATCTTTGAGGATACTGTCTGCAATGACCAATGCACGTGCAAAAACATCCATCCCCGAAATATGTGAAATAAAGATGTCATCCATATCGGTTGAGTTACGCCGGGTCTTGGCATCAAAATTGATACCCCCATTTGTGAACCCACCAGCCTGGAGGATTTCCATCATCGCTTCAGTTACTTCATAAATATTGGTTGGGAATTCGTCAGTATCCCATCCGTTCTGATAATCCCCTTTGTTGGCATCGATCGAACCCAACATACCCTGATCTGCAGCCATACGCAGTTCGTGTGAGAAGGTGTGGCCTGCAAGGGTGGCGTGGTTTACTTCAATGTTCAATTTGAAATCATTTTCAAGGCCATGAGATTTTAAAAATCCAATAACAGTCTGTGTATCAAAATCATACTGATGCTTCATAGGTTCCATTGGCTTTGGCTCGATCAGGAAAGTACCTTTAAATCCCTGTGCACGTGCATAATCGCGTGCCGTGGCAAGGAACTGGCCCATATGTTCCAACTCACGTTTTACATCGGTATTGTGAAGGCTCATGTAACCTTCGCGACCGCCCCAGAAAACATAGTTGGTTCCACCCAAAGCAATGGTTGCCTCCATGGCATTTTTTACCTGAACTGCAGCATTGGTCAGGACATTGAAATCGGGATTTGTAGCCGCACCGTTCATGTAGCGTGGATTGGAAAAGACATTGGCTGTGCCCCAAAGCAATTTAGCACCTGTAGCTTCCTGACGTTCCTTTGCATAGTCGATCATCTTAACCAAACGCTTTTCGATTTCGAAAACTGTACCATCTCCAACCACGTCTGTATCGTGAAAACAATAGAAAGGTGCACCAATTTTACTGATAAATTCAAAAGCTGCATCCATCCTCTCTTTGGCTGCCTCCATCTTGTCGGTTGCACCAACCCATGGAAAAATCTGAGTTCCGGGACCAAAAGGATCACCACCGTCACCACAGAAAGTATGCCAGTAGGCCACTGCAAAACGCAGGTATTCCTTCATTGTTTTACCACCAACGACCCTTGAAGCATCGTACCATTTAAAGGCCAACGGGTTTTTTGATTGGGGCCCTTCGTACTGAATCTGGCTGATTGCCGGAAAATACACTTTGTTTCCTGTAAAAACTGTCATAACGAAAAAAATTTAAAATGATTAATATAATTGCTATTTAATTGAAAATGTTCCCTTTAAAAAATCTGCTGCACCCAGTTCTAGACTTCTTTTTCCTGGTGATGCCCCCCCGATCGTGATCTGCATCTCACCTTTTTCGATCAGGCTTCTACCCGATTCATCCACAGAACTCATCATTTCGGGCGTAATTACAAACGAGATCTCCTTGCTTTTTCCAGGTTCGAGGTTCACTTTACGGATTCCTTTTAACGATTGGATCGGCACCCTGAAAGATGAATGCAAGTCACTGATGTATAGTTGAATTACCTCATCACCTGCGACTTTTCCCGTATTGGTCAGTGTAAAATCAGCCTTTACCGATTCCCCTTTTTTGATTTTTTCGGCAGACAATCGGAGGTTGCCATAGCTGAATTTTGTGTATGAAAGCCCAAATCCAAACGGGAAAAGTGGCTCTTTCACCATGTATCGGTAGGTCCTGCCCACCATACTGTAATTTTCGAAAGGAGGAAGGTCATCGAGCGATTTTGGGAAAGTAATCGGCAACCGCCCACTCGGATTGGCATCCCCAAAAAGGATATCAGCAACTGCCTTACCACCCTGTTCGCCCGGATACCATACGAATAAAATAGCATCGGCAAGGTCTTCGATTTCAGGACTTGCGATCGGACTACCACCGGTCAGGACCACCACAATTTTCTTCTTTCCGGCAGCCTGCCTCAACTTCCTTAGGTAATTGAGCTGGCTCTGAGGCAATCGAATATCTGCACGGTCGCCCTTGTAGGAGGAAGCGATCGATTCACCCTCCTCACCTTCATCCAGGCCGGAGAACCCTAAAACAGCTATCGTCACATCAGCATCGGCAGCCATGCCTGTTGACCAATCCATTGGGTTGAGATTTTCACGATCGGGTAAAATCCCGTATCGGTATCCGATTTTCGATCCTTTGGCCACTTTTCCGGCAATCCCTTCAAGGATTGTGGACATGTCGTCGGATATCCCGTAATAGTTCCCGATCAGTACATCAATATTTCCGGCCATTGGCCCGGTCACAAAAATATTGGGGCAGTCTTTCGCAATGGGCAGAGAACCATTGTTTTTAAGCATGACCACCGATTTTTGGGCGACCTTTCTGGCCAATTGTTTATGGGACTCACTATGAACGACTTCAGATCCGATCTTATTATATGGGTTTGCATCATCAGGATCGAACATCCCAAGTTTGAACCGTGTTTTTAACAGCCCATGCAAAGCCACATTGACCTCCGCTTCGGTGACCAATCCTTGTTTTACGGCTGAAGGGATTGCCCTGTAAGTATCACCACAGTTCAGGTTGACCTGATTTTTAATTGCAAGCGCAACAGTTTGTTCTTCGGTTTGTGTAAAATGATGGTCGCCATGAATGTTGGCCAGAGCGCCACAATCCGAAACTACATGTCCCTTAAAGCCCCAGTCGTTACGAAGGATCCTGGTTAATAATCGGTTGCTACCACAGCAAGGCTCGTCGTCGGTACGGTTGTAGGCACACATCACCGATTCAACGCCCACGTCCACTAAGGCTTTAAAAGCTGGCAGATAAGTTTCGTACAAATCCTTATCCGAGACTACTGCATTAAATTCATGGCGCAAACCTTCCGGCCCGCTATGAACAGCAAAATGTTTGGCACAAGCTGCCGTTTTCAGGTATTTTGGATTGTCGCCCTGCATCCCTTTTACAAAAGCAGACCCGATGGTCCCGGTTAAAAATGGATCTTCACCATAGGTTTCATGACCCCTCCCCCAACGTGGGTCCCTGAAAATATTGACATTTGGTGACCAGAAGGTCAGACCCTGGCAGATTTCATGAAAACCTCTCTTCACCGCATCGTTGTACATGGCACGACCTTCATCGGAAATGGCTGAAGAAACCTCGAAGATCAGGTCGGGGTCAAATGTAGCCGCCATGCCGATTGCTTGTGGAAAGATTGTTGCTTTTCCTGCCCTGGCAACACCATGCAACGCTTCGCTCCACCATCCATATCGAGGTATGTCCAATTTTGGAAGGGCCTCTGCTGAATTGATCATCTGTTTCGATTTCTCCTCCAGCGTCATCCTCCCAATCAGGTCATCAACCCGATTGTCGATCGACAGTGTCATATCCTGATAAGGAAGAATATCTTTCTTCTGCCCCTCCGATTCAAAAGATACAACCAGCAATATGCCGACGAACAATGCATTAAGCTTTTTACTCATTTAGATGTATTTGTTGAGTTGCAGTTTCCATTTCTGATATGCTTCTTCATATTCTGCTTTTTTGCTGTTATCCGGGGCAATGGTTTCGAGTTTTTGAAGACTTGCAAATGCCTCTTTGGCAGACGAATAATACCCTGAGCCAATACCGGCACCACGTGCAGCCCCAATTGATCCGTCAGTATTGTACAATTCGATTGTTGCACCTGAAATCCCGGCAAGGGTATCACGGAAGACAGGACTGAGGAACATATTGGCCTTACCGGCTCTGATCACCTGAGCCTTAATCCCTATCTCTTCCATGATTTCCATCCCATATTTAAAGGAGAACACAATCCCTTCCTGTGCTGCGCGGAAAAGGTGAGATTCTGTATGGGTATTGAACCCCAATCCTGAGATCTGTGCCCCAATATTTTTATTTTGAAGCACCCTTTCTGCGCCGTTTCCAAATGGAAGGATACTCAAACCTTCCGAACCAATGGCAATTTCAGCTGCTTTAATGTTCATCTCTTCATACGAAAAGGCTTTGTTCCCGATCGTCTTGTTCAACCAGGAATTGAGGATTCCTGTCCCGTTGATACACAGCAAAACCCCCAGCCGGGTTGCTTCTGACGAATGGTTGACATGTGCAAATGTGTTCACACGTGAATAAGGATCATATTTTACTTCTCCGCTTACCCCATAAACCACACCGGATGTTCCTGCGGTTGTCGCAATCTCACCAGGATTCAACACATTCAACGACAAGGCATTGTTTGGCTGGTCACCGGCACGGTAGCTGATTTTGGTCCCTACGGACAATCCGGTTTCGGCTGCCGCCCTGGCATTGACGACTCCCTGAATTGAGAAGGTTGGAACGATCTCAGGAATAAACGATTGATCAAAACCATAATAATCGAGCAAAAGGTCGGCGACCCTGTTTTCTTTAAAATTCCAAAGAATCCCCTCCGACAACCCACTTGCAGTCGTCTTGATTTCCCCTGAAAGTTTCATGGCAATATAATCTCCCGGAAGCATAATTTTATCGATTTGGGCATACAATCGGGGTTCATTCTCTTTGACCCATTTCAGCTTCGATGCTGTAAAATTTCCGGGAGAGTTAAGCAAATTGGACAGGCAAACATTCTCTCCTATTTCACCGAATGCCTCATTTCCATAAACTGAAGCACGACTATCGCACCAGATAATGGAAGGACGCAATACCTGCTGATTTTTGTCCACCACTACAAGGCCATGCATCTGGTAAGAAATCCCGATCGAATCAATCGTGGCGGGTTCCACTTTTGATACCGACAACACATCATGTAATGCCAGTTTCAGGTTTTCCCACCATTGCTCAGGCTCCTGTTCAGCCCATCCGGCTTTTAATGCCATGATCTTCATTTCCTGTTTAGGATAAAACGCCGACGACAAACAATTTCCTGTTATTCCGTCAATCAACGATGCCTTCACCGAAGAACTCCCAATGTCAACTCCTAATAAATACATATCGGTTTCTATTTCAAAATTTATAAATAAATCTGTTCTGTTGTGTTATGATCCTTAAAGGGACTCCCGTATAATTAATTCGGTTGGTACCATGAAGTCAAGTTTTGTATTGCTCAATGCAAACTCTGCAGCCTTTTGTCCCATAAGTTTAAAATCGGTCGAAATCACTGTTATCCCCTGGGCAATAAATTTCTTCATTGGTGTATCGTTATAAGATAAAATCCCAAAATCGTCCCTAAGTTTAAATTTCTTTTTATTGGCCTGTTCAAGAATTGCCGCAAGATCAATGTCCTCAAATACCAGATATACCTTACCAACCTGAATATCAAGATCCGCAATATTATAGATCACGCTAAACCTGAGTTTACTGTCAGAACAAAACCTTTTAACGTTTTCAACCGACTCGATCGGATGAAAAGTGTATTCGGGATAAACACAAACCACTTCGCTGTACTTCCGGAGCAAATGCCACCCGGAATTCAAACAACGATATACCGATTCACCAAAATCCTGATAGACTTTGGACTGTCCGTCTTTTGAATGAATTTGCCAATCGATCAGAAGCAATTTATCCTGGTCGATTTCATTAATCAGTTCAGGAATATCGGGATGATTGAAGTTCATGATGATATAGGAATTGAATTTCCCGGCACTATTGCGGATCATTGATTCAAACAAATCGAAATTGTAATGATGAAAATTAATGTCAACCATTACGTTACGGGGAAGATTCTGCTTGAACGAATTGTACAATACCTCTTTATAGGCTTTAAACGTATCGAGAAAAAGAAAAACCTGTTTTTGGGAACGGGTCACAAAATAACCCTTGTTTGGAATGGCCTCAACAATTCCACGCCTTTTCAGTTCCGAATAACTTTTAAAAACGGTATCCCGCGACAATCCCGATTCTTTCATCAGGTCGTTTACAGAAGGGAGGGCATCTCCTTCGCGAAGCATCTTAAAATTAATGGAACGGATCAGTGCATCAACAAGTTGCTGAACCTTTGAAGTGCCGGAGTCCAAATTAGGCTTAAAATTGAATTTCATGGTATTTCATGTGAAAATTTGGCATCGCATCTGTTCTGATCCGTTCTGCAAACTTAATCTATATTTTAGGTCAGCAACTCATCTTTTTTAATGTTATAAAACATGTATTTATTGTCGGAACACCAGGCAAATTGTTATATATTTAAAGTGGTTTTAAAATGGATGGATAGAGTTGTACATTTTAAGATTCAGGTTTATCAATATAGAAAAAGGCTTATCTGTAATTTCATCAGTCAACTCTGAAATTAACCTGCAATAAAACAAACTATGAAAAGTCTAAACTTTTGGCAGACAATTATTTTCGTAATGATGATCGTCTGTTTTTCAGGTCGGGTCAACGGACAGGATAACAATAAAAAGAAATCTGTTTTTATCACCGGGATTGTTTACGACAGTAAAACTCAGGAGCCCTTGCCGAACACCAATTTCAGGATTAACAAAAAATATGCCTATGTCACCAATGAACAGGGACGGTTCTCTTTTTTAGGTAACCCGGGAGATTCGATTGTATTTTCATTTGTTGGTTATCACACAAATAACCTTTCAGTTCCCGACACACTAAAATCGGATGAGTATGTCATCGGTGTTTTCATGCACGAGGAACCAGTAAAACTGTCGGAGATCATTATTTTAGCCAGGGTTCCTACGAATTCAATCATTGTTACGCCGGTTCAATCAGATGAGGAGGCAAAAACCATTGCCCAGAGCAATGTAGATAAAGCGGTTATCGAAAGCCTGACACAATCGGCCAAGGCTTATGATGCCAATATGAATGCTAAAAAGACCATGCGCACCAATCAAATGAGAGCCGAAAACAAAGGGATGCTGGTGTCGCCCGAAAATTCGGTGGGTATATCAAACCAAATCTACAGGACAAACAGCATCATCTTTGGATCACCAATTTCTACACGGGGCAAAGTTGCCAAGGAGATGATATCTAACAATGAGAGTGCAATTCTTTTGGGACATTTTAAAGCCCTGAAAAGAATCAGATCAGCAACTGCAATACCAAAAGATTCAATCCCAATAAAATAGAAAAATTAACCGGATTTTCTATCTTTTCACAACCAAGGCTTTCAGGATATCCCATACCATATTTGGGTTTTCTTTCAGGCGGCGGGTCGAATAATTGAACCACTGTTTTCCATAGGGGACATAGACCCTCATCCGGTGTCCGCGATCCACGACTGACTGGCGTAGTTTCGGTGCTACCCCGTAAAGCATCTGGAATTCATACATATTGACGGGTACATTCAATTGTCCGATCAGTTCTATTGATTTTTCGATCAAATATTTGTCATGTGTTGCAATCCCGGCATAAATCCTGTTCTCCAACATATACTTCAAATCATCCATAAAATGGTCACGGATTTCCTGATGCCCTTTGAAAGCAATCCGTTCTTCTTCGATGTAAATCCCCTTGCAAAGCCTGAAATTTAACGAATATTCGGGACTGTTCAGGTCAACCAGGCTTTTAACATCATCCAGCGTCCTGCGAAGATAAGCCTGAACCACAATACCGACACTATTGGGAAATTCGGTTTTTAACTTCCTGAAAATCTCCAATTCGACTGAGGTACATTCTGAATCCTCCATGTCAATTTTAATGAATGAATTGCATTGAAGGGCAACCTCTACAAGGGTACGCAGGTTCTTTAAACAAGCCGCTTGATCAATCAACAACCCAAACATTGAAGGTTTCACAGAGAAATTCCCATTTATCTTTTCAGCCGTGAACCTTTTAATCAAATCAATATACTGCTCTTTATATTGGTCGGCCTCATCCAGATTTTTAATGTATTCCCCAAGGAGATCGACTGTGACCTGAATACCCTTCTGGTTTAGACTCCTGGATTCCCGAAGGGCATCTTCAATATATATTCCTGATATATAGCGTTTTGAAAAAATCCAAACCAGCTTTTCAGGCATAAAAGGCAACATCTTTGCAATTAGTTTATTGATCATTTTCGTACAGTTTTAAACAGGAATTTGAATTCCATATCGTCAGCACAAAAGTAGGATGCCCGTTTATGACGATCTATGATGTTTATCAATAGAAATATTTTTAATGACAAAAACATTTGATAAAACAAAAATAAATGAAGTAGTTTTACGCTTCGACTTTTCGATTATATTTGTCACTGCAAATTTTTAAAGAGATTAAAACATAAATGCATTTTATGAAGAACTCGACTATTGTTAATATCATTTTGGCACTTGCCATCGCCGGCCTTTACATTTTCCATTTTACAGGGAATAACAAAGAGAAATCGACACCGGTTAACCAGAGTAAAGGAACTGGCCAGCCATTGTCAATCGCCTATGTAAAAATGGATTCGATGCTTTTTACTTATGAACTTGCAAAAAAGCTCAATACCGAATTTTCGGAGAAAAAAGAGAATTTCAGAAAAGAGTACACTGACAAACGGATTAAATTTGAACGTGATGCTGCTGCTTTTCAGGAAAAAGTCCAACGTGGTGGTTTCCTTACAGAAGACCGGGCCAAACAGGAACAAGAACGTTTGGTTGGTGTTCAGCAGGAAATTCAAAAGCTTGATTATGAATTGACCCAGAAATTATCTGAAATGCAGGCACAAATCAACCAGCAAATTGTTGATAGCATCTCTTCATACCTTAAGAGTTACAATGCAGTAAAAAAATATGATGTTATTTTGAACAGTGCCAGTATGCTTGAAGGTTCAGATCAATTCAATATCACAAAAGAGGTTACGCAGGGATTAAATGACCGATACAAGACTCAAAAGAAATAATCGAAAGTCCTGAATTGTTCAGGACTTTTTTTTATGGGTTTACTCCAGAAATATATTGAACAACAGAAAGGGTTTGGACCCTCTTTCCCGGATCAGCCAATATCAGGTGCATCAATTTTCGTTGTAATTCCATGCTATAACGAGCCGGATATCGTGACTACGCTCAATTCGATCGCGTCCTGCTATCCACCTCACTCAGGAGTTTCGGTTCTGGTGGTTGTCAACGATGCAGACAATTCTTCCGATGAAGTTGTTGCAAGAAATCGCATGACAATAGCGGTTATGTGGCAATGGAAACTTGACCATCCCCTGGCTTTTTTCGATTTAATTGTAATATACGCAAGGGCTCTCCCACAAAAATGGGCCGGTGTAGGATGGGCGCGTAAAATTGGCATGGATGAGGTTGTCAGACAATTGGTTAAAAATGATCGGAATGACGCAATCATCGTTTCTTTTGATGCTGATTCTACTGTGATGCCCAACTATTTACAGGCTATTGAATCGGCTTTTGACAGGAATCCCAATTGTGATTTTTTTACAATCCACTTTGAGCACCTTATCGACCTCCAGGGGATAACCTCAGATATTCGTGAGGGAATCATCCGTTATGAACTTCATATGCGTTACTTTAGGAATGCCATGCTTTGGATTGGCTACCCACATGCCATTCATACTGTCGGGTCAAGTTTTGCCGTAAAGGCCACTTCCTATGTCAAGCAGGGTGGAATGAACAGGCGAAAAGCCGGCGAAGATTTCTATTTCCTGCATAAACTTATTCTGTTGGGTCAATATGGCAACATCAGTTCAACAACAGTTTTTCCTGCTGCCCGCGAATCGGACAGGGTCCCCTTTGGAACAGGGGCTGCCCTGAAGAAATGGATTGACGGGAGTGCCGATCTGAATTTTACCTATTCGCTGGAACCATTTTTTCATTTAAAACCTCTTTTTGTCCTGGCCCCACAATTTTGGCAAATGAACTCCGAAGAATTGGACAATTTTATCGGCAACCTGCACCCTTCCTTGCATTCATTTTGTATATCCATGAATACCCTTCAGGAAATTACGGAACTCAAAAAAAACTGCTCAAATAGCAAAGTCTTTGGGAAAAGGATTTTTCATCTGTTGAATGCCTTTTGGATACTCAAATACATCAATTTTGCACATGAAAAACCCGTTCACCAGGCGGAACTTCGAACCGAATCGGCAAGACTACTTCAAATCCTTAATATTCAAACAGATAACGACATTTCGTTAGAAAACCTGCTTTATATTTTCAGAAATTTGGACAAAAATGTTGAAAATTGTGGTTAACTTTGCCGCAGTGAAAATTATTTGATATGATTACTTTAAAAATTGTCCTGATTGCCATAGCGCTGGTTTCAACCGCTGTATTGGCTTTATCCATCCGAATTGTCCTTGTTAAGGATGGCAAGTTTCCAGAAACCCACATTAGTAAAAATAAGGAAATGAAGAAAAAAGGGGTTCTTTGTGTAAAAACAACTGACCGGATTGAGCAAGAAAAAATTGACCAAAAAGACAAATACAAAAAAGTCACAGTCATTAAATGACCTGTTTCCTGACAAACAAAAAGGGCTGCTAAAATTTAGCAGCCCTTTTTGTTCCTATTCTATTGTCGCCAAAAGCGTATCTTTGGGTAAACGCTCCCCTTTTGCGACCTCAAGGGTTTTAATCACACCATCACGGGGCATTGTTACGCGGGTGTACATTTTCATAGCCTCCAGGGTCAGGATAACCTCTCCTGCCTTTAAATGCTGTCCCGGTTTGACATATACTTCGATCACAGATCCAGGAATAAATGAGCGGATCTCTTTATCGTTCAGCCTTTGCCATTTCTTTCTTCTATCGTATTTCGTCGTCGTCAAAGTCAGATATTTGGCACTGTTAACAACGAAAACCTGATAATTGGAATTGCTTTCTTTCATCTTTTAAATAAATTGAAATCAGAATGGTGGAATACCATGTTTCTTTTCAGGACGTGGATCGACTTTGCTCCCTGAAACTTCGAGCGAATGGATCAACCTTGCACGTGTTTCGGAAGGTTCGATTACCTCGTCGATATATCCCTTGGATGCAGCCACGAAAGGATTGGCAAATTTATCCTTGTACTCCTGGATTTTTTGTTTACGCATTTCTGCCGGATTCTCAGCTTCGTCTATCTCTTTCTTGAAAACAATATTTGCCGCACCTTCAGGGCCCATAACAGCAATTTCCGCCGTTGGCCATGCAAATACAAAGTCAGCCCCAAGATGTCGCGAATTCATGGCAATGTAACCACCTCCGTACGCTTTACGGATAATCACCGTCACTTTGGGAACTGTAGCTTCACTATAGGCATAAAGCAGTTTTGCACCATGCCTGATCACTCCGGCATGTTCCTGATCGACGCCGGGCAGATACCCCGGCATATCTTCGAGTGTCACAATCGGGATATTAAATGCGTCGCAGTAGCGGATAAAACGGGCAGCCTTATCGGAACTGTCGCAATCGAGTACACCAGCAAGGTACATCGGTTGATTGGCAACGAAGCCAATGGTATTCCCTTGTATTCTCCCAAATCCGATCACAATATTACGGGCAAAATACTCCATGATCTCAAAGAAGTCGGATCCGTCTGTAACGGCCTTGATAATGTCTCTGATATCATATGGATGATGGGGGTCGGTTGGAACAATCTCTTCAATACTTTTTTTGAGTAAAGGCTCCTGGATAGGAAAACGGAGTGCTTTTTGCGAATTGTTCCAGGGAATAAATGTAATCAGCTTCTTGATCTGCTCGAAACATTCATCCTCGCTTTTCGCAAAGAAATGAGCGTTACCCGTAATTTCGCTGTGGACCATTGCGCCACCAAGTTCTTCCATTGAAATCTCTTCACCAAGAACTGTCTTAATCACACCAGGTCCGGTAATGAACATTTTTGAAATATTCTCAACTACAAATACAAAATCGGTAAGTGCAGGCGAATAAACTGCGCCACCGGCACATGGGCCGAGGATAACAGATATCTGCGGAATCACACCTGAAGCATTGGTATTGCGATAGAAAATTTCACCATAACCAGCCAGGGAGTTGACACCCTCCTGGATACGTGCACCACCCGAATCGTTGATCCCGATTAAAGGAACACGCATTTTCAATGCATGGTCCATGATTTTCGTGATCTTTCGGGCATGCATCAACCCAAGCGACCCACCTGCAACCGTAAAGTCCTGTGCATATATGGCAACAGGTTGATTATACATTGTTCCGGTTCCAATAATAACACCATCACCATGTAATACTTTTTTCTCCATGTTGAAATCACGTCCTGTGTGTTCAACAAAAAGATCGTACTCGTGAAAAGAATTTTCGTCCAGAATGGCTTTGATCCTTTCGCGGGCAGTTTTTTTGCCCATAGCCACCTGCTTTTCGATGGCAGCTTCGCCACCTCCCTGCTGGGCCTCCTTCTTTCTTTTCCGGAGGTCAAGGATGTTTCTTTTAAATGACATAAGTGTGTTTTAAATTACTAATTCATCGTTTTTTACAAAAAACAAACACTGTTTGTTTGAAAAACATTGCCGCAAAAATACAACAATTTAATAAGTATTTCTATTGGGGATCAAAATTATAATCGACTAATTGTTTATGGATCAAAGAATAGACTGTTTTGGTAAAATAGTCCAATTATCTTGAGGCCCACCTGTAAAGGCCGATGGCGATAAGGGAATAGACGATATTGGGGAGCCAAACAGCCAATAATGTATTGAACCCTACGTTAACGGCAAAGATCGTGGAAACCTGCATAAACATGATGTATGAAAAGCTCAGCAACAAACCCAGGCCCAAATGAAGACCCATGCCACCTCTCATTTTGCGTGATGCCAGGGAAACCCCGATCACTGACAAGATAAAAGTACTTACGGGCCCTGCGGTCCTCCTGTATTTCTCCTGCTCGTACCTTACGACATTATCGACGCCACGAAGTTTAAGATCGGCAATGTAGCTGTTGATCTTTTTGTAATCCATGGTCTCTTCCTTGCTGTTTTGCTGACCAAATTCAGCAGGCAACATCCTTAATGTGGTATCAATGGCTGTACCTGTTTTTATAATCTCCTGCGGACCATGCATGTCGCGGATGTAATAGTTCTGGATGACCCATTTTTTCTTTTCCCGATCCCATTTGATACTTTCGGCAATCAATTTGGATACCAGCCGTTTATTCTCAAACTGATCAATTGAGAACCTGTACCCGACATCCAATCTGTTGTTGTAGCTCTGCATGTAAACAAACAACCCCGGCTCCAACTGACGGTGAATGTTTCTTTCATTATTGACGTATTCGTTTTTAATATAAGTATTCCTGAAATTGACCCTTGATTCAGTTGCAGCGGGGATTACAAAATTTCCCAGAATCCACGACATACTCGCAATAATTGCTGAAGCAATCATATATGGCCGCATCAACCTTTTATAGGAGACACCACTTGCCAGGATCGCTATGATTTCGGAATTGTAAGCCATCTTGCTCGTAAAGAAGATCACAGCGATAAATGTAAACAAGGCACTGAAAAGATTGGCATAATAGGGGATGAAATTCAGGTAGTAATCAATGACGATGGCTCGCAAGGGGGCTTTTTTACTGATAAAATCATCAATATTCTCAGAAATATCAAAAATAATTGATATGCTGATTATCAATGCAATAGCAAGAAAAAAAGTTCCCAGGTATTTTTTAATAATGTACTGGTCTATCCTTTTAATAATTTTTGTGACCATTCGTCTCTGTTTATATTAAAAATAAAGTGTTCACGTTTACAACCGCCGCCCAATTTTGGTTACCATCCTATCTTTCCATTCCCTGAAGGTCCCTGACATGATCTGCTGACGGGCCTCACCAACCAGCCAAAGGTAAAACGACAGATTGTGGATACTCCCGATCTGGGCACCCAGCATTTCTTTTGAATGGAAGAGATGACGAAGATAGGCTTTTGAATAATGGTGATCGATAAAAGAGGTCCCATTGGGATCGATCGGCGAAAAATCATCGCGCCATTTGTTGTTCCTGATGTTGATTATCCCTTCACGGGTAAATAACATCCCATTCCTTCCGTTCCTTGTTGGCATCACACAATCGAACAGATCAATTCCCCTGTCAATCCCTTCAAGTATATTGACAGGATTCCC
>TBL_comb47_HYPODRAFT_10003267_pt1 | contig 19341 bp, 16 predicted proteins | sample TroBogypolimnion_40_FD_10682 | JGI IMG/M metagenome (IMG submission 10682) | reverse complement strand
CCCTGCTTCGCTGCGCTCAGCTTCCCCCCTATTCCATAGGGGGGATTAAATCCGTAGTGTAGGCACCCTGTGCCCACCGAGGTTACAGCGCAGATGCCGCGTGGGCACGGGGTGCCCACCCTACCTACTCAACGACTCAAATATTGTACAGCCTCTCGCCCGGCAGGATGTTGAACCCCTTGGCGGTGAGCGTGGTGATCGCCTTGTCGGTCTCGTCGAAGCGGAAGATCATGACCGCGTTCTCGCCGCAGCGCTCCACGAAGGCGTACATGTACTCGACATTGATGCCGTCGGCGTCCAGCACCTGCAGGATGTCGGCAAGCCCGCCCGGACGGTCCGGGATTTCCACGGCGACCACGTCGGTCTTGCTGACCGTGAAGGCGCGGTCCCGAAGCACCGCCTTCGCCTTCTCCGCGTCGTTCACGATGAGGCGCAGTATCCCGAAGTCGGAGGTGTCCGCCAGGGAAAGGGTGCGGATATTGATGCCGGCATCGCCCAGGATGCGGGTCACCTCGGCGAGTCTGCCGAACTTGTTCTCGATGAATATGGAGATCTGCTCAACGTGCATGTCACTATCCCCCTGTTAGGCCTGGTGCCTGTTGTCGATGACTCTCTTCGCCTTCCCCTCGCTGCGGGTGATGCTCTTGGGCTCCACCAGGCGCACCCGGCAGGTGACTCCCAACATCTCCTTGATCTGCTTCTCGATCCGCGAGGAGAGCGCCTGGAGGTGCTTGATCTCGTCGGAGAAGAGCTTCTCGTCCACCTCAACCTGGACCTCCAGGGTGTCGAGGTTTTCCTTTCTGTCCACGATGAGCAGGTAGTGCGGCTCGACCCCCTCGACCCCCATCAGGATCGACTCGATCTGGGACGGGAAGACGTTGACGCCGCGAATGATCAGCATGTCGTCGCTCCTGCCGCTCATCCTGGTGATCCTCGCGTGGGTCCTGCCGCAGATGCAGGGCTCGTAGGTGATGGAGGTGATGTCGCGGGTCCGGTAGCGGATCAGCGGGATTCCTTCCTTGGTGATGGTGGTGATGACCAGCTCGCCTTCCTGCCCCTCGCCCAGCACCGCGCCCGTTTCCGGGTTGATGATCTCGGGGATGAAGTGGTCCTCCCAGATGTGCAGCCCTTGCTTGGCCTCCTGGCACTCGATGGCGACCCCCGGCCCCATGATCTCGGAGAGCCCGTAGATGTCGACGGCCGAAAGGTTCAGCTTGGTCTCGATCTCGGCGCGCATCGCCTCGCTCCAGGGCTCGGCGCCGAAGATACCGACCCGCAGCTTCAGCTCGCGGAAGTCGATCCCCTCCTCCTTGGCAGCCTCGGCCATGAAGAGCGAGTAGGACGGGGTGCAGGTGAGCACCGTGGAGCCGAAATCCTGCATGATCATGATCTGTTTCTTGGTGTTGCCGCCCGACATCGGGATGACGGAGGCTCCCAGCCGCTCGGCGCCGTAGTGCGCGCCCAGGCCGCCGGTGAAAAGTCCGTAGCCGTAGGAGTTGTGGATGATGTCGCCGCGGTGCACGCCCGCCGCCACGAAGGAGCGCGCCATAAGCTCGCTCCAGTTGTCGATGTCCTTCTTGGTGTAGCCCACCACCGTCGGCTTGCCGGTGGTACCCGAGGAGGCGTGGATGCGGACGATCTCCTCCATGGGGACCGCGAACATCCGGTACGGGTAGGAGTCGCGCATGTCCTGCTTGTAGGTGAACGGGAGCCGGGCCAGGTCATCCAGGGAGTTGATGGAGTCGGCGCCGATCCCGGCTTTACCGAGGGCCTCGCGGTAGAACGGGACGTTCTCCTGGACCCGTGCCACCATCGCCTTCAGTCTTTTGAGCTGCAGGGCGCGGATCGCCTCCCGTGGCAGCGTTTCGAAATCCTCGTTGAAGAACATCGTTCACTCCTGTGAAAACTTAAAACCATGTGCCACAGAGAAAATCTGAGAAAATCTGAGGAACCTGAAAATCTTATTTGGGAAATTCTGAAAACCAAACAATAAGCGTATAAAGAAAGGATGCGTGTTCTTCCCCTCCGATTTTGCTTTTCTCCGATTTTGTTTTTCTCCGATTTTGTTTTTCTCAGATTTCCTCAGACTTTCTCTGTGGCTAAATGGTGTTGATTCTAAGCGAGTCCCCTGCCGACCTCGAAGGCCTTCAGGTTCACGGCGAGCGCCTTCTTGGGAACCATGCGCTCGATCGACTCCAGCCAGAACTGCTCGGCGATGTGCAGCCGTTTCGAGACGGCGCCCAGTAGCACCGTGTTGGCGGCGCGCGCGTTGCCGGCCTCGGTCGCAAGCCCCTGCCCGTCCACCAGGATGAGGTCGGGAAAGCGCTGCGCGATCCTCTGAGCCAGGTCCGGGGGGTAGCTCTCCTGCCCCATCAGCACGGAAGGGGGCGGTATGCAGAGGTCGTTGGCGACGACGGTGGCGCCGGGCTTCAGCAGGCTGAGCCAGCGGTAGCTCTCCATCAGCTCGAAGCCGAACAGGATGTCCCCCTCCCCCTCGGGCACGATGGGCGAGAACACCTGTTTGCCGAAGCGCACGTGGGACACCACGGAGCCGCCGCGCTGCGACATGCCGTGGATCTCGCTCTTCTTGACGTCGAAGCCCGCCAGCATGCAGGTCTCGGAAAGTATCTCGGCGGCGAGCAGGATCCCCTGCCCCCCCACTCCTACCAGGAGGATGTTGGTGATCTTATCGCTCATTTTTCGCCTCCGTGATCGCCGAGAATTTGCAGAGTTGGCGGCAGACTTCGCAGCCGTTGCAAAGCAGCGGATCGATGTACGCCTTCCCCTTCTTGCCGCTGGAGGGGACCCATTCGATGGCCGGACAGCCGATCTTCAGACAGGCGCGGCAGCCGGTGCAGGTCTCCTCGGCCACCTCCAGTACGTGACCCGGGGTATAGACCCCGTCTCGCTTAATGAGGACGCACGGTTTGTCGGTGATTATGACGGAGGTCTCGGGGCGCTCCATTTCTTCGCGTATCACCCGGTCGCACTCCTCGAGGTCGAGGGGGTTGATGGTCCGGATGTGCTTCACGCCGATCGCCTGACAGAGTAGCGGGAAATCGATGGCGTTGGACGGGTCGTCCATCAGGGTGTGCCCCGAGGCGGGATTCTCCTGGCGGCCGGTCATCGCGGTAATCCGGTTGTCGAGGATGATGACGGTCGCGGCTCCCTTGTTGTACACCATATCCATCAGGCCGTTCACGCCGGTGTGCAGGAAGGTGGAATCGCCGATGACGGCGACGACCTTTTTCCTTTCCTCGGGCGGCAGCACCTTGGTGACGCCGGTCGCCATGCCGATGGAGGCCCCCATGCAGATGCAGGTGTCCATGGCGGACAGCGGGGGCATGAAGCCGAGCGTGTAGCAGCCGATGTCGCCGGAGACGTAGGCCTTGAGCTTGTTGAGCGTGTAGAATACGCCGCGGTGCGGGCAGCCCGGACACATGTTGGGGGGGCGACCGGGAAGCGTCTCGACGGCACCCTGCGCGACTTCGGGAAGCCCGAACCCCTTCCTGAGCCTGCCGGGGGTGAGCTCGCCGCACAAGGACAGGATCTCCTTGCCGGTGACGCTGAGACCCATCGCCTTCACCTGCTCCTCGATGAAGGGGTCCAGTTCCTCGACGACATAGAGCTGGTCCACCTGGGCCGCGAAGTCGCGAATCAGCTGGTGCGGCAGCGGGTGCACCAAGCCGAGCTTCAGGACCGACGCCTCCGGCAGCACCTCGCGCACGTACTGGTAGCTGACGCCGGCGGTGATGACCCCGATCTTGGTGTCCCGCAGCTCCAGCCGGTTGATCGGCATGCTGCAGGCGTCCTTGGAGAGCGTCACGGTGCGCTCCTCGATGACCAGGTGGCGCCCCCGGGCGTTGCCGGGAAGCATGACGTACTTGGCCGGGTTCTTCACCAGGTGCGGCTCGGGAAGCCCGGTCTCGCGGTCGGCGATCTCTACCACGGACTTGCTGTGCGAGATGCGGGTCGTGGTGCGCAAAAGGACCGGCGTGTCGTAGCGCTCCGAGATCTCGAAGGCGAGTTTGGTGAAGTCGAGGCACTCCTGCGAGTCGGAGGGCTCCAGCATGGGCACCTTGGCGAACTTCGCGTAATTGCGGTTGTCCTGCTCGTTTTGGGAGGAGTGCAGTTCGGGGTCGTCGGCGGTGACCAGCACCAGACCGCCGTTCACGCCGGTGTAGGAAAGGGTGAACAGGGGATCGGCCGCGACGTTCACGCCGACGTGCTTCATGGTGACCAGCGCGCGGGCGCCGCCGAAGGAGGCGCCGATGCCAACCTCGAGCGCGACCTTCTCGTTGGTGGCCCAGGAAGCGTCCACCTCGGGATAGCGGGTGATGGTTTCGAGAATCTCCGTCGAAGGGGTTCCCGGGTAGGCGCATGCCACCTTGACGCCCGCCTCGTAAGCGCCGCGGGCAATCGCTTCGTTGCCTGAAAGTATTTCCTTCATATTCTAAGGTTCCTTATTGGTTTAATTAGTAAGTCGGCGAAATATACTAGAGTATTGGCCACCCTGTCAACTGCTTTGTCGCAGGGCTTTGACTGGTATAGATGCAGTCGTGATGCGGCTTGGCCCGTGAAAGAAAGGGTAGTTCCCAGCTCCGGAAAGAGCCTCGATGTATGGCGCGGGGCTCGGCTTTTAGGCGGTAGCGCTAACAATGTTTTAGCCTGATCAAACAACACCTGCCGGCGCGGCGTATAAGTACTAAAGTAATGGTCCCGGTAACCCGATACCATGCGAGGCAGGGTGCGCGGTTTTAACCTCATGAGAATTAAAATCCCACAGTGGCTGCCCGCGGCCCGATGGACCGTTACTTTCAGGCACTTACCACCCCGGAATGGGGCCCCTCACTTGGGAGTTGCTGATGGCTGAAACGATACAGATACTTGCGGTGGACGACGTCGGGATGAACCTGGCGATGATGGAACTGATGCTGGAGGGTTTGGGCGACTTTAATTTTATCGGTGCCGCCAACGGAGTCGAAGCCCTGGCAGCCTTGCAGTCGACACCAGATATCGACATCGTGCTGCTCGACCTGGAAATGCCGGTCATGAACGGGTTCGAGACACTGATGCAGATCAAAGCCGACGAGCACACCCGGGACATCCCGGTCATCGTGATTACGTCCGACAAGTCCGAGATCCTCAAGACGCTGGCCTTGGGGGCCAACGATTTCATGGCGAAGCCATACAACCCGGAGGAGCTCAGGCTGCGTGTGGCAAACCATGTCCACAGCAAGAAGCTGAGCGACCTGACCCGGGACATGAACGAGATCCTTGAGGCCGAGGTGATCAAGAAGACCGCTGCGCTCAAGCAGGCCCTGCAGCAGTCCCGGCTTGCCGAGTACGAGATTTCCCTGCGGCTTGGGCGGGCCGCCGAGTTCCGCGACCTGGACACCGGGATGCACATCCGCCGGGTGGCCGAGATGGCGCGTGAGCTCGCGGGACTTGCCGGCCTCTCAGCGGAGGATTGTGAGATGCTGTGCCACGCCGCTCCGCTGCACGACGTCGGCAAAATCGGGATACCGGACCAGATCCTGCTCAAGCCCGGGAAGTTGGAAGCCGCCGAGTTCGAGATCATGAAACTGCACACGGAGATAGGAGGAAAGATCCTCGCCGACACCGAGCTCTATCCGATCCTCAATGTCGGCCAGATCGTGGCGCAGCAACATCACGAAAGATGGGACGGCACCGGCTATCCCATAGGGCTTTCCGGGACCGGCATCCACATCTACGGAAGAATCGTCAGCATTGTCGACATCTTCGACGCCCTGACCTCCGAGCGCCCGTACAAAAAGGCCTTCCCCTTAGAAGAAGCCGTGAGTTTCATGAAGGAAAAGCGTGCCTCATTTTTCGACCCAGAGCTACTGGACCTTTTCCTGGCGCACCTGGATAGGTTCACCCGCATCAAGGAGCAATATGCTGACGACCGGAGCAGCTCCCCCGGCCTGGTGCGGGAGCTGCGGGACATGCATCATAGCTATTGAGCCGAAGATCCTTGCGAACTTGCCATATTTCCAAATGGGGTATAATTTCAATGGCGCCCGCCCACCCGCCGGCGTCCCTTGCTGCCGCGGCACTGGCCGAGGAAACCGCCCCTGGAGGAAACGCTCATGAGCCTGCTTGTCCACTGGCTAATCTACGCCGTCGCCATCGTCATCACTGCCTACCTGCTTCCGGGGGTACGGCTCTCAGGCTTCTCTGCGGCCCTGGTCACCGCCCTCGTCCTGGGACTCGTCAACACCTTCATCAAGCCGCTTTTGCTCCTGCTCACCCTGCCCCTCAACATCCTGACTCTGGGGCTGCTCACCTTCGTCATCAACGCGCTGCTCATCCTGCTGACCAGCTCCATCGTGCCGGGCTTCGTCGTCTCCGGGTTCTGGTGGGCGCTGCTCTTCAGCCTGGTCCTCTCTATCATCCACTACGCCCTGGGCGTTCTGATGTAACAGCCGTGATGCGTGCCACAGCTTTAACCTCCCCCATAAGCAGCCGGTTTTTCGGCGTAATATCGCCCGGGATGAGCTGCGCGTAGACCTGGTAGCCTCGTGAGCGCAGCAGGGCCGCGCGGGTGACGTCCACCGCAAGCGGCCCGTCCAACCAGCCCTGCAGCCCGCCCGTGTCGCAGACCGCCAGGTCGTGGCAGCAGGGAAGCACCGCCACCCGGGCTCCCGCAGCCGCCGCGCGCTCCAGCACCAGGTCGGTCAGCCCCCCGCAGGCGTGCACGGAAACCACCAGGTCGCTGGCTTGCATGGCGACTTCCCCGAGATCCCCTTCCAGGAAAGCGAAGCGCCCAGCTAGGACGGGCCAGGCAGCTTGCAGCTCGGACGCCAGCCGGGCCGCATTCTCTGGGATGCGGCGGTCCACGGCGAGCGCTTCCGGCACGCTGGGATCCATGAGCAGAAGCATCTGCGCCAGCAGGCCGTGCCCGGAGGCGAGGTCCACCACCCTCCCCCCGCGAAAGCGGCGGTGCACCCGGCGCGCCACCTCCCAGGCCTCATAGAGCTCCTTGCGCGGCAGACACTCGGCACGGCACACCGCCCGTGCGATGGCGTCGAAGAGGGTATCCCCTGCGAAAAGCGGCAGATGCCGGTGATTAAGTCGGTTGCGTGATGATCTGTCCATGGCACCTGCCGGAGAAAAGTGTAGTAGCTCGACACCTATCACGTTTCAGGCGCAATAGCAGCAAGTAAGTTTCGTGGCCAGCGCCGTTTCCCGGCAGCCGGGGTTTCCAGGGCGCGAGGTATCGGATAGACTTGAGGTAAGCAGGGCCAGGACTGGAGGGACACCCCATGCAGCGTGGAGTCATCCGCATCGGCACCTGTTCCTGGGCCGAAAAAAGCCTCATCGAGAGCGGCAGCTTTTATCCCGAGGAGGTCAGCAGCCCGGAACAGCGCCTCAGGTACTACGCCGGCCACTTCGACACCGTCGAGGTGGACAGCTCCTTTTACGCGATTCCCACAGCGCACATGGTTTCGGCCTGGGCCGAGCGCACCCCTCCGGGATACCTGTTCCATCTCAAGGCCTACGGCGCCCTCACCGGCCACGGCGTCGATCCGAGGTCCCTCCCCCCTGAGCTGCGCGGGCTGCTTCCGGCGGCGGACCGGGACCAGGAAAATGTCCACGTCTCGGACCCCGCCCTGCTGAAAGCGCTGGCCCAGGCGAGCGTTGAAGCCTGCCAGCCGCTCCGGGCAGCGCACCGGCTCGGCTTCATCGTGTTCCAGTTCCCGCCCTGGTTCGGATTCAAAAAAGCAAACCTGGATTACCTTTTGTACTGTAAGGAGCTGATGGCGGGGCTCCCGGTCGCGGTGGAGTTCAGACATGGCAGCTGGCTCACCCACCACCATGCGGGGACCGTGTTCGACTTCCTGCGGCAGCACCGGACAACCTACATAGCCTGCGACGAGCCGCAATACGGCAGCCTCGCCACGGCCCCGCTCCTGCCGGAAATCACCTCCGCCATGGCCTACCTGCGGCTGCACGGCCGCAACGCCGAGAACTGGCTCAGCCACGCGACCCCGCGCTACGACTACCTCTACCAGGAGGAGGAACTGGCACATTTGCTCCGGATTGCACGGCAGCTAAGCGAAAGGGCCCGCATGACCTTCATCATGTTCAACAACTGCCATGCCGGGCAGGCGGTCCGTAACGCACTGCAACTGCAGGGAATGCTGCAGGGGGCGGCGCTTATGCGGCAGGATGAGGCGACCTCGCCGCCGCTTCCCGCAGACCGCGCGGAATAGCCCTTTGCGTCGCGCGGCAGCTCGGGCGCCACTGCGTCTGGACGGGCCACAAGCTGCTTTTCCAAACATGGCCGAAGCACCGAATCCCCGCCGTCGTGGCTAGCCTCAAATATCTGAAAATGTTGAATTAAATATTGCAACCACCTGAAAGGTGATATATAGTGAGCCCTAGCAGAGTCCATGCACCATCATTTTCAGCACGAGGCATCGGCTTTTGAGGTCGTCATTTCCTCCTGAAGCATACTGTCACCCGGACAACTAATCTGGTTATCATTCATTTAGCATTGAACTCGGAATTCCAAGACAGGGTCAGCGGGGCCCGCCCCCTTGAAGAGTCCACATGACGACAAAAGAGAAAGCCTCTATGAGTAACAAGAATTCAGCAACTTGTTCAATCCGCTGCTCAGCCCTTCGATATGGGTGTTTGCTTAAGCTCGATAATCGGGGAATCACGCTCATTGAGCTGCTGATTGTTCTCGTCATCCTGGCCGTTTTATCCACCATGGCCATTCCGACGTATTCCAGGATTAAAGACGTGGCACGCGAGACGCGAGCCATGGAAGAGATCCGCGCGTTTGAAGGAACCATCAGTGCTTTCGCGGCAGACCGGGGGACTCTCCCGGATACCCTGGCCGATGTCGGCTTGGCTAACATGGTTGACCCCTGGGGGCATCACTATGTGTACGCCAACATCATCAAAGGCGAGGCGGCACGCCGCAGCATTGCGACCGATTTCGCCAACTCGGATTTCGACCTTTATAGCCACGGCCTCGACAATGCGACTGACCTGACTGGCGACTTCGAAGCCAGCGCGAACAAGGACGACATCGTGCGCGCGGGGGAAGGCGCCTACGTTGGTTTGGGACAAAACTTCTAAGGATCGGCCGGTTCGGCACGAGTCCTGTTCTGCCAGATCCCCAGTTGAAACTACCTGCAGCATGCCAACGCTGCTATGGACAGTCCTTTTTGAGAAGGTGAACATCTTATGAACTGTACCTGCCCTAAATGCCACGCAAAGATAGAACTCGACCTCCCCGAGGTCACAGAAGCAGGGACCTCGGCGGCCTGTCCCGCCTGCAACTCCCGCTTCTCCGTCTATCGGGAATCCTTCGGCGCCAGGGCCTTGCACAAAACGGGCGAGATATCGTGCGTGCCCTGCGGTAACGAACTGGGCCCCCAGACGCATTGCCCGAACTGCGGAGCACAGTTCCCCGACTACTATGTGGTAAGCCTGGGACGTAAGCGGGCCCGCAAGGCCGACAAGAAGGTGAAGCTGAAGGGAAGCCCGTTTCCCAAATCGGGAAAGGCAGCCGGCGCACCGGTTAACATCCTCCCCTCCCTGGGCTCGCTGCAGCCCGAGGCCCAGGCGAGGCCCGCGGTCTCGGCGGCCCCCAGGAGCTCCAAGATGCTGACGATCGCGGTCAGCGTGTGCGTGGTAGTCGCCCTGGTCGGCGCGGGAACCTTCTTTTATCTCAAGAACAAGGCCGAAAAAACCTACCTGAGGAACTTCGTCCTGGCCACCTACTGCGTCCAGTTGGGTGTCGACAAGAGTCTCAAGGCAGGTGAGAAAATTGCCGCGGAATGGAAAACCAAGGCGGATGCGGCCCAGCCCTACAAACCGCGCGCAAGTCTGGAAGACGAAAAGGACCTCGATATCATCAAGACCAAGCTTGAGGGGATTAAGCCCAACCTGTCCCAATCGCCCGAGAAGTTCGCCCAGTGCAACGACCGGTTGGCCAAGCTTGAGGTGGTATACAACAAACTGCGCTCCCAGGTGCTCGCTCCCGGAAACTCCCTGCCAAGCTTCGTCGACAATAACGGCAAGCTCGATATTGAATACAAGCAGGCGGTAAAGGCCTTCAAGTCCGGCATGCCGGAAGAAATCATGAACGAGCTGCAAATCGCCGGCAAGAGATATAAGGGGTTGCGTCCGCTGCTCAACATCTAGGGGCTGCCGCCACGCGAACCGGCTGGCAGCAGTAACGCGGCACTCAGCGCCCGCACTGACTAAACAAAAGGGGGGATTCTCTGACAAGAGAATCCCCCCTTTTTTTACCTGATTAGTGATGGCTTCCGCCATAGTCCCCCCTCCCCTTGCGGGAGGGGGAAAGAGCGAGGGCGAGGAAATGCGGCTATTATGCCGGCACAGCCACCAGCAGGTCGTTCACCACGACTCCCGCCATAGTGAGCCCGAAGATGGAGGGAATGAAGGAGACACTCCCCAGGATGACCCGGCGGTGTTCGCAGGAAAAGCGCTGGTCGCCCTGGTTCGGACAGATGCAGTCGTCCTTGCACCCCCCCGCCTGGACCTGCTGTTCCCGATACTCCTCAGTCGAGAAAACCACCTTGACGCCGCGCTCGATCCCCTGCTTCTTCAGGAGTTTACGGACCGAGCGGGCCATGCGGCACTTGTTGGTTTGCGAGATGTCAGCCACCTGGATCTGGGTGGGGTCGAGCTTGGCGGCAGCACCCATGCTGGAGATGATCGGGATGTTCCTGCCCCGGCAGGTCCGGATCAGGTGCAGCTTGCTGGTGATGTGGTCAATGGCGTCCACCACGTAGTCGAATTGGCCGGCCAGCAGGAACTCGCTGTTTCCGGCCTCGTAGAAATCCTGGTAGGGGACGATTTCTGCGTCGGGATTGATCAGGCGCAGGCGCTGCGCCATGACCTCCACCTTGGCCTTGCCGACCGTGCCGTCCATGGCATGGAGTTGCCGGTTCACGTTGGTAAGGCAGATGTCGTCGAAATCGACCAGGATGAGGCGGCCGATGCCGGCTCTGCAGAGAGCCTCTGCGGCGTAGCTGCCCACCCCGCCCAGGCCGAAGATGGCAACGGTTGCAGCTTTCAGTTGGTTGAGGCCTGCGGTTCCGATCAGGAGTTCGGTACGGGAAAAGCGGTGCTGCTGTGACATGTGGTTCGCCTTTAAAGGTGAGGTAGATGAGCCCTGCCGCCGGCCACTGCGCCGAAAGGTACGGCTCCGGATGCCGCCGGCTATGAGCGGCACGGGGACAGGCGAATTATGGCATATCTTGCCGCCATCATGAAAGGAAAAGTTTGGGCGTGGCATCCGGAGCGCCGTCAGGCTACCTGGGAGCGTTCCGCCCCCCCGGCACTAGCCCCGCTCCGAAAAGAAGGTACAATGGTATCTGGTGGTCTTCTTGGAAATCGCTAATAATCATTACCGGCCGCCCCAGAGAGGCACCATGAATAGCCAGAGCCTTGCAAATCGCGCGACGCCCGAGCTGATTGACCGGCAGCGAAAGTCGCTGAAAGCCGAACAGCACCTGACCGAGTTGCTCGACGCGATGCCCGAGTATGTCATGCTGCTCAACGAAAATCGGCAGATTCTCTTTGCCAACAAGACCCTGGAGAAGTTCTGCGAGGAACAGGGAACCAGCGGCGTCGTCGGCCTGCGCCCCGGCGAGGCGCTTTCCTGTGAGACGGCCCTTACCGAGGCACTGGGATGCGGCACGGGTGAGGCCTGCAACCTCTGCGGGGCGCTCGAATCTGTGCTGGCTGCGATGCAGGGGAACCCGTCCTCCCGAGATTGCCAGATCCACCGGCAAACGACCCGCAGCCCGACCGATCTCGACCTCAGGGTCTGGGGCTCCGCCTTGAGCTGGAAACCGGGACAGTTCATCCTCGTCGTGGCCGCGGATATCGGCCAGGCCAAGCGGCGCCAGGTCCTGGAGCGGCTTTTCTTCCACGACATCCTCAACACCGCCGGCACCGTGAACCAGATCGCCGACCTGCTGCTGCGCGGCATCATCGATTTCGACAGTGCAAAAAACGACCTCTGGCAGGCCTCCCAAATGCTGGTGCGCGAGATCAAGGGGCAAAGCGACCTGTTCGAGGCCGAGAACGACGAGTTGCAGGTCGACTTTGGACTGGTGCTGGTCCGGGACCTGCTGGAGTCTGTCACCGTCCTTTACCGCAACTCGGAGATGGGGCTGGGGCGGCGCATCGTCATCCGGGAGCAGACGCCCGGGCTGCTCTTGCTAAGCGACGGAGCGCTCTTGACCCGGGTCCTCGGCAACCTGCTCAAGAACGCCCTGGAGGCCTCACACCCCGGCGAGACCGTCACCCTGGGCTGCCGTAGGCAGGAAACCGACATCGTACTCTGGTGCCACAACGAGGGGGTCCTGACGAAGGAAGTACAAGCGCAGGTATTCCGGAACTGCTTCAGCACCAAGGGGGCGGGGCGCGGTGTAGGGACCTACGGCATCAAGCTGCTGAGCGAAAAATATCTGCAGGGTCGCGTAGAGTTCGTCTCCTCCCTGGAGGCCGGAACCGTGTTCACCCTCACCTTCCCCATTGCCCCGCAGTCGGGCGCCTCACTGCAGCATCCCGCCAGAAGCTAGCTGCCGAGATCCGTTTCCAGGCACTGATCCATCTGCAGGGCCGGTTCCTTGGTGGACGGACGCCCGACCAGGCGTGCCGGAACCCCCGCTACCGTTGCGTGGGGCGGCACCTCGTGCAGCACGACGGAGCCGGCCGCCACCTTGGAGCCGCTGCCGATCCTCAGGTTGCCGAGGATCGTGGCCCCGGCGCCGATCAGCACGCCACTTCCCACCTTGGGATGCCGGTCCCCGCTCTCCTTCCCCGTTCCGCCCAGCGTCACCCCGTGCAGCATGGAAACGTCGTCCCCGACCACCGCGGTCTCCCCTATGACGACCCCCGTGCCGTGGTCGATCAGTATTCCCTTGCCCAGGCGGGCTGCGGGATGGATATCCACGGCGAACGCTTCCGATACCCGGTTTTGCAGGTAGAACGCCAGTGGCTCCCGCCCCCTGCCCCAGAGCCAGTGGGCCACCCGGTGCGCCTGGAGCGCGTGGAATCCCTTGTAGTGCAAAAAGGGCTGCGCCAGGCCTCGGGCCGCCGGGTCGCGCTCCAGCACCGCGCACAAATCCCTGCGCAGCGCCTCCCGGATCGCAGCGGAGTCGTTAAACGCCTGTAAAATGACCTCCCGGAGGGACATGGCGGAAAGGTAAGGCGAAGAGAGTTTTGCGGCGAGCAGGTAAGAAAGGGCAGCCTCGAGGCTGGTGTGGTTCAGGACCGCGGCGTACAGGTAGCTTGCCAGCATGGCCTCCGATTGCGCCATGGCGACGACCTCATCATGAAGCCTGTTCCAGACCGGATCGGACCCGGCTATTCTCTTTGGGGTCGTGGCGGCACTCCCGGCTCTTTCCGGCTGTTTCCTGCGGTCCCTCGGCGGCCCTGGAGGTCAGCGGCGCGGCAACTGGTTCCCGGCTTCGGTTCGGAACCGCTCGAACCCCTCTTCCCGGGCAACGGTTTCGTCGTAGGTGAAGAAAATGGCGTAGCTGCTGCCGACCCCGTGGGGGTCGAGCTTGATCCCCCTTTCCTCCCAGCGTTTGAAGAGTGACAGGTTCTCCTCGAACATCTTGATGAAATCGTTTATAGAACGGGCATGGCTCGCGTCAAATTTGATATGATGCACATGCTCGTAGCGGATCTCAGACATAGCGACCTCCGACCAAACATTACCGTGCATTAATTGTAGCGTGATTCCGGAAGGAGGCAAACGGCGCCGGCATTTTTTCCGGAAATCAGAAAGCCCGGTTTGTTTGGCGTGAGGACAAAACCTTGGCGCTGATTCCAGCGGGAAGTGCTGGCGGAGCGCTACTGACTGTGCGGCGAATAGCAGATGACAGGGGTGGCTATGGCGATACCATGAAGCCCCGGTCCAGAGTCAGCTGCTGACGCCGGACCTCCGGTTTCTATGGCTGACACGGGATGGCAACCAGAGCCAATCCAACGCCGTGAGAGATCGCACCAGGGGTGACGCAGTCTTTGTCACTACACTGCCAGTACGCGTATCGGTAGAAGTAGGTTCGGCTGCGGTTCAATGAGTATCTATGCAATTCTTTGCGAGCTGATCCAGGATTTCCAGCAACTCCCGGGAGCTTGCCACCATCTCTTCGCAGAGCCTCGTCGCCTTATTCCGGTCGCCCGCGTCGTAAGCGCCGATCGCCTGCTTTCCGAGCGCGTGCACGCGGGCGTGCGGCGCGTCGATGTCCCTGAAGATGGCCTGCTTGCCGCAGGCCTCGCTCCCCTTGTTCTGGTACCACTTTCCAAAGGCGCAGGTCAGGTGAGTGGGGAGCGTGGCTGGATCGATGCGGGCGGAGCCGTCCAGGTGCGACTTTATTCTGCCGATGAATATCAGGTGCGCGCTCTTCGCCTTGTCGAGCACCAGTGACACGCTCTCTTCGATCTTGAACCCTGCAAGTACCGCCATCAGCTCCTCGGCGTTACCGTTCATACGGCTCGACGCCTTGGCGCTTTCGTGCGACTCCCTGGCCGTCCCCTCGATGATCTGGGTTATCCTGTTCATGTTGCGCGAGATTTCCCCGGTGGTTGCGGTCTGCTCCTCCGCCGCGGTGGCGATCTGGCTCACCTGCAGCGCCACGGCGCCGATCTGCTCCAGTATCTCGCCCAGGGCACGGCCGGATTTGGCCGCTTCCAGGGTCCCCTCCTCGACCTGCTGCACGCCGTGCCCCATGGAGTCGACAGCACCCTTGGTCTCGGCCTGTATGGCCTTGATCATGTCGGAGATCTCGCGGGTGGCACGTGTGGTGCGCTCCGCCAAGGCACGGACCTCGTCCGCCACCACGGCGAAGCCGCGTCCTTGATCTCCGGCGCGGGCGGCTTCTATGGCGGCGTTCAGGGCGAGCAGGTTCGTCTGGTCGGCGATGTCCTCGATGGTACCGACGATCGCCCCGATCTGCTCGCTGCGCGCGCCGAGGCTCCGCACCGTCAGCGCCGAGGAGTTCACCTTTTCGGCGATCTGCTGCCTAACCGCAATGGTAACCTCGACCACCGCGGCACCGTTTTGCGCCGACTGCGCCGCCAGTTGCGCCCCCTGGGCGGCATGGTGGCAGTTGCGGGCGATGTCCTCGGAGGTCGCCGCCATTTCCTCGCTTGCCGTCGCGACGCTCGCCGTCTGTACCACGACCTCCTCGGCTCCCTTGGCGATGTCGTCGGCGCTCGAATGCATCTGGTTCGCCGAGATGGCGACCCTGGTCGAAATGACAGCCACCCGGGAAATGACCGCATGCAACTTGTCGATGAAGCTGTTGAGGTTCTCGCCCACCGTTCCTATTTCGTTTCGGGCGAGGATCGGCAGGTGCCTGGTCAGATCGCCGTCCCCTTGGGAGATTTCCGTCAGGGCCGCGAGGACCGTCCCGATCGGCCTGGTGATGGTGTTGGCCACCACCCATGCCAAGAGCACATTGAGCCCGAGTATGGCCAATAGGGCCACGCCTATGCCGATTTGCACCATGTTCATGCGCGACTCGACGTCGTCGATGTAGATCCCGGTCCCCAGCACCCAGCCCCAGGGCCTGAACAGCTTGACGTACGAGGTCTTGGGCAGGGGGTCCTTCTGGTTCGGCTTGTTCTGGCGGTATTCGACGAACCCCTCCCCCTGTGCACTCCCGGCGACCTTGGCGAACTCCGCATAGATCAGCTTGCCATCGGCGTCCTTGAAGGAACTCAAATCCTTACCTTCGTTTTCGGGGCGCAGCGGATGGGCGACCAGCCGCGACTGGAGGTCGTTGATCCAGAAGTATTCCTTGCCGCCATAGCGCAGGGACTTGATGTGCCACCGCGCGCTTCTGGGCCTCCTCCTTGGAAAGGCCCCCTGTCTCCACCTGCTTCTGATAATTGGCGAGGATAGTCGAGGCCTCATCAACCAGGTAGCGTATGGCAGTCTTGCGCTCCTGCATGACCAAGGTGCGGATGAAAGGCGACAAGGCCGCTGTGGTTGCCACTAGCAGGACGAGCTAGGTGAGCAGTGACAGGCTGATTATTTTGGCGAAAATGCTCCAATGCTTGTACCGTTTTAGTTGCATGACCATCCGACCTCTCAAAAGTATATCTTTTTCTTACATAGTTCGGATGTTCTTCCCGATACTTTAGCAATGATTTCGTAATGAGAAGGACGGCTTGGCTGGGATATGGGAGGGACCTGCCGGGGGACTGGATGTAGGGAAATTTGAATGAGTGCGGTAACAGACGGTGCAAAGCCTATTGAGAAGACACCCGGTCCATCACAGCACCCTGGCGCCATATTTTGTTGGATAGTGCCAATAGGTATTTTTTAAATCTCCTTCCCCACCCCAACCCTCCCCTTGAAGGGGAGGAAGAGCCCCGTGAGCGGGAGGGAGAGTCCCGGAGCCTTAGGGCTCCTTGGGCGGAACACTCAGTTCCGAGGCGCTCTGGATCCCCTTTGCCAACTCGGGGAGCAGGTCCAGGCGGGCGTAGATCGGGCGCACCTTTTCCCTGAAAGTCGGGAGCCAGGCGGCGAAGAGGAGCGCACCGCACAGGCAGGCGAGCCCACCGATCTGCACCGTGAGCGGTGCACCCAGGCGCGCAGCCAGAGCGCCGGCGAACAGGCTCCCGAATGGGGTCATCCCCATAAACGCCATGGTGAAAAGACTCATGATGCGGCCGCGTTTGTCGTCGTCCACGATGGTCTGCAGCACGGTGTTGCTCGCGGCAACCTGCATCATGGCGCCGAAGCCGGTGACCGCGAGGGCAACCAGGGAGACCCAAAGCTGGTTGGAAAGCGCGAAGCAGGCAACTCCGGCCCCAAAGAGTGCGCAGGAAATCGCGATCAGCCGCCCCAGGCCGATCACTGACCGGCGCGAGGCGAGGTACAGGGTCGCGCTGAAGGCGCCCAGGCCAGAGGCTGCCATCAGAAAGCCGTAGGTGTGGGAGCCGCCGCGCAGCACCTGCTTGGCGAACACCGGCAGCAGCACCGCATAGGGCATGCCCATCAGGCTCACCAGCGCAAGCAGCAGCAGGATCACCCGGATCGGGACAAAATGAACGGCGTAGCTCACCCCGTCGCGCAACTCCTGCAGCACTGAGCCTCCGGAGGCGCGCGACGGCCGCGCCGCCACCTGCATCGCCAGCAGCGAAAGGAGCACGGCCAGGTAGCTGAAGCCATTTATCAGGAAACAGGCCCCCTCCCCCACCAGGGAGATCAGCACACCCGCGATGGAAGGGCCGATCAGACGGGCGGCGTTCACCATGGAGGAGTTGAGGGCGATGGCGTTGGCGAGTCCCTGCTTCTCCTGCACCATGTCGATGACGAAGGACTGCCGCACCGGGATGTCGAAGCCGTTGACCACGCCGAGCAGCAGGCTCAGGGCGATGATCTGCCAGACCTGGATGGAGCCGGTCAGCACGAAGTAGGAAAGCAGGAAGGCCTGGGTCATGGCGAGGCTCTGCGTCGTCAGCAGCAGGCCGCGCCGGTTGCAGCGATCGGCCAGCACGCCGGCGAAGGGGGCCACCAGGAAGGTGGGGATCTGGCTGGTGAAGCCGACCGTCCCGAGCAGCAGTGCGGAGCCGGTCAGCCGGTACACCAGCCAGCTCATGGCGACCTGCTGCATCCAGGTGCCGATCAGCGAGATCCCCTGCCCGAAGAAGAAGAGGCGGTAATTCCGGTAGGAGAGCGCGCGGAAGATCCCCCGGCGCTCCTGCTGCGTGCTGTTGGTACTGTCGCTGGACTGCTCCTGCTGCGTCATTCAGCCGTCCTGTTGGGCCAGGCGAGCCGGGGATGTGCACCGGTGATTGTTTGGCTCGGTAATCTGGAGTTGTTCCCAGCAAGTGGAGGGAGAGTTTTTGTGGCTCTCCCCACTCTTAAAAACTCTCCCTCCCTTTCAAGGGGAGGGTCGGGGTGGGGATGGGGTAAAGGGGGAAGACCGTTATTTTTTGGCCTGTTCATACAGGGGATCACCCTGGTGCTCGTTCAGCTTGATCCCCTGCCGGTCCAAAAGCTCGCCGGTCACGCGCCAAAGCCCGGTGATCGCGTTGTTGTAATCGACCAGCGCCTGGATCTGGTTCCCCTTGGCCGTCACCAGGTCGTTCTCCACATCGAAGACATCCTTGGTGGTGGCGAGCCCCACGGCATTCTTCTTCTCGAACGCGCGCAACCGCTCCTCTGCATAGGCCCTGCCGCGGGCGGTCACCTCGATCTGCTTGTAGCTTGTCTGCAGCAGGCGCAGGGCGGCCCTCACGTCGTTGCGGACCCCGGACTCCAGGCTGAAGAGCTGGGCCTGGGCCTGCTCCAGGGTCAGGCGGCTCTTGATGTAATCATTCTCCGCCGCGCGGTTGCCGAGCGGGTAGCTGAACTGCAGCCCGACACCCCAGGCGGGATAGTCGCCCTTGAGCGTCCTTTCATAGGCGCCCGCGAAGCGCGGGTCGAAGCCGTCGTAACCGAAATTGGCATTGAGACTCAGGTCGGGGAGCGTGCGGTTGCGCGCTACCCGGCGCAGCAGGTCGTCAATCTTCAGGGTCACCCGCTGGGCCGCAAGCTCGGGACGGTTGGCGATGGCCTTGGCCAGGGCCTCGGGCTCGGGCTCGCTGAAGTAGTCCGTGGTCGGCAGGTCGGTGAGCACGATTTCGCGCGCCCCGTCCAGCTGCAGCTCGAGCCGCAGTACGTCCATCTGGTCCCGGACCGCCCGTTCCGCATCGGTGACGGCCTTCTCGCGGCTGGCCGAGCTGAACTCGGCGTTCAGGATTTCCATGGCGGGGAGCACGCCGGCCTTCACTCTGCCGCGGGTCTCGTCCAGGATCTTGTTGGCCAGGGCCTGCGAGGTCTTCTGGACCTCGAGCTCCTCGCGCAGGTTGTAGAGCTTGAAGTAGTCGTTGCGCACCTGCGCCACCGTGTCGGAGAGCCGGGTCGTGAAGCGGGCCAGCGACCCTTCCTTCGTGTAGCGGGCCACGTTGATGTTGAGCTCGGTCGACTCCCTGCCAAAGTTCCTCAGAAGCGGCTGGTTCACGGTGAAGCTGAAGCCGTCGTTATAGATGGTGTCGGAGTTGCTGAGGTAACCCGTGTTGCCGGTCACGCCGACGGTGCCGCCGGTCGGCAGCAGCTGGCTCACCCCGGCATTGACCAGGAAGGTCTCGGAGGTGAACGGCGTGAAGAGGAAGGCGGCTGCGGAGGTAGTCCGGTTGTAGCTGATCCCGGCGCTCAAGAGCGGGTCGTAGATTCCCAGGTTGCGGCGGATGTCGGCCTCGGCGATGGCGGGGTTGTAGAGCTCCACTTTGAGGTCGAGATTCCTTTCGAAGCTG
>TBL_comb47_HYPODRAFT_10003266_pt1 | contig 19342 bp, 18 predicted proteins | sample TroBogypolimnion_40_FD_10682 | JGI IMG/M metagenome (IMG submission 10682) | reverse complement strand
AAAGTGGCGGGAGTCCCGTCCGGGTTGGTGACCGTTAAAGCCATAATCGATTAAGAGTAGTCGAACCACTACCACAAGACAACTGTTTTTCCGCTCTTGAGCGTTACGGGTTGTCCCCGCGGCGCCGCTCCGGCCGCCGGTGCGCCAGTCGCAAGCGCCTGTTCGTCCGGCGTCAAGAACGCCTTCGGATCCTGCCCGGAGCGCTGGAATAACGAGACCGCGCTTTTCAGCGGGTCGCGTGCCGTGTTTTCCTTGGCGGCCGCTAGCTGGTTGGCCGTCTCCAGGAGGTCTTTTCGAACCTGGGGCGAAAACTTGCCGCGGCCGAGAAGAACTTCCTTGACGTTCTGCAAATACTTGTTTAGATAGGGCTGCTTGAGGTCCAGTTCTTCCACCTTGAAACTGGACTTGCCTTCCACGGTCTTCGGGTTCGTGAGATTCGCAACCGCCATGCCTAGGCGAAAATCGAAATCGTTCATGTTCTCGCTGTTCTGCTGCGAAGGAGTCTTGCCCGCGAATTTCGGATCAGACGCCAGCGATTTGATCTCGGAGATTTCACCGGCCGCGCTGCGCCAAGCCTGATAGGCCGGGTCAGCACGGAGATTCTTCACCACTTCCTGGGGCTCAGTGAACGAGCCCGGAACGGGACCAGCGGGCCAGCCCATCGGCTTTGGTCCCACGACTGCCGGAGCGGGAGGAGGGTGTTGGATCGTGGTTGCCGTCGGCGTGACGGTGACCGTAGGCCCGGCTGCCGGAGGAGCGGCCGGTTGAATAAACTGGCTCAGGTCCAGCCCGGGGATGGGCTGAGCAATCGGCACGAGCGGGGTAACTGGCGCCGTGGCGCGCGTGACATCCGCTTCCGTGACAGGAGAAAATGCGGGCGGTTCGGGAGCGGCAGCGGGTTGAACAAAGTCAGCCGCTCCCTTGTCCGGAGTCACGCCCGCCGGGTGCTTCGGGTTCTCTGTGTTCTGGAAAAGAAATCGGAGAGCCTCCCGCCGGTGGTCCTGATACTCGTCATAGACCGGGTTCGGGTTGTCCGGAGTGCTCGGGGTGACGTTTTCGCCGAAAGAGTTGATCCACAGCCGCCGGGGTTGGCCGGTGGTCGGATCTGGCATAATCGTTTCCTTGCCCGCGAGCCCCTGGGAGGCCCACTGCGCGAGGTTCTGATACTGGAGATACTTCCGGCCGATTTGCGCCTCGGATTCGAAATCGCGGACCGCGTTGCCGTTCTCGTCTTCCGTCCAGATGGGCAGGTTGCCATACTGGGCATAGGCGTCCAGCGCGGGCTTGTAGTTCGTCTCGGCGGTTTGCTTCGCCGTCTGCGCCGCGGCTAGTGCAGCGGTCGGCTGGACCATTCCAAGCTGAGCCTGGGTCTGCGCAGCGGTCAACGCCGCGGAGGCGGGAACTTGGCCTATCTGAGCCTTCGCCTGGACGGCCGACAGATTCGCCTGGGCTTTCTGCGCCTCGATAATGTCCGGCTGGATGTTCAGCACGTCCAAAGCATTCTTGCCCTGCGCGGCCGCGAGCGCTCCTGAGTGCGCCAGGATGTCGTTCGAGGTGATGAACCCCTTGTGGTAAGCGTCAATAAGCTGCTCTACCGCGGATGGGGTCGCAGCGGGAGCAAGCGGAGTGACTAGCGGCTGGCCAAGCGTGCTAAGGCCCTGTTGTTCGTCGTTGAGTGCCATATTATTCTTTCGGGGGGAGCGGCTGCTTGATGAAATAGATTGGCGGCTCCGATTCGTAGAACGGCATCTGCGCCGTCTGCTGGCGCGCCTTCTCCGCTAGCTTCGCGTCGGCCGCTTTGTCGGTCTTGTCCTGTCCGTTGTCTCGATTAGAGTCCATAACTGCGTTTCGAAGGTTGATTGACGCCCTTGTCTTTTCTCGGCATCCCGAGCACCCGCGCCTTGACCTGATTCCGAGCCTGCGCCAGCGCTGCCTGCTGCCCGGTAGGATTGCCGCTCACCTGGACCGGCGCCAAGCCGGACCATGCGGCCCCCGGCGACATACCAGCCGCCACAGAAGGAAGCAAGCTCGCCGGGGTCCAGCCGCCAGGATGTTTGAGCAACGCCATACTCGTTTACAGCAGCATTTCCCCGGCGGTGTCCGCGAGACTTGAGAGCCCGTCTCCCCCGGTCGAGCCCTTGGAGTTCGTTCCCGAGTTGAAAAAGCTGGCAATCTGTGGAGCCTGCTGCGCTGTGGCCTGTCCGGCGCTGGCGATGCTTCCCCACATGCTTGCGTTGGCTGCGCCAGTTGCGAGCGCGCCCTGCGCCTGCACCTGGGCCTTGTTGCTCGAAAGCTGGTTGATCGCACCCACACGCGCGAGCCAATCCGAGGCAACTTGAGTGCCGGTGAGACCGGCCTGGGGTAGCAGTGAGTTGGAATTCTGGAGCACTCCGGTAGTGGCCGAAAGGTTGCTCATTTGCTGCGCCTGGAGCTTCGGGAAAAGGCCTTGGAGAATCTGCTGCCGCTGGGTGTCAAGATTCTGCGCAGCGGTCGCAAGCTGGGCCGCCTGGGTCTCGCGTTGCGCCTGGAGGTTGATTCCAGCGGTGCCGAGGACCTGCTGAAGAATGCTGCTGCCCACGCTACCGGCCCCGCCGGAAGCGCTGCCCGTGGCCTGCCCGGCCTGCTGAAGTCCGGATTGCATGAGTTGCGCCTGGACATCCGGGGGCAACGTCGCACCGGCGGCTAGCTCTTTCGCGGCCGCTGCAACCAGCGCGCGCTTCGTGGCGTCGAGCCCGGGGGTGCCTGCGAGCGCCTCAGCAGTGGTCTGCGCAGCGACTTTGTCCGAGTTCGACTGGCCAATCTGGCCAAGCTGGTTCGAAATCATCTGCTCGGAGATCGTCCGCTGCTGCGCCAAGGCAGGATCGATTTGGGCCTGGAGCGCTAGCTGGTTCTTGGCCCGCTCAGTGTCCGCTTCCAAAGCCTGCTTATTCACCAGGGCAGGATCCATCTGCGACTGGGTATAAGCCTTCATCTGGTCGATCGCGCGCGATTGCTGTTTCGCGGCATCGTTGGCGGCCTTGCCTCCGATGATGCTGCTGATCACGTTGCCGCCGCCGCCTAGAACGCTCGATCCTGCACTAATTAAGGAACCCATAAATTAAAGCTTTTTCGATACCGACATGAGGTATGGTTCGTAGCCCAAACCTCGATACACTTTTTGCAACCGCTCGGTGCCTGCGTGCATCGAGTAACCGCAAATCACCCGGGCGCACCCGCACGCCTTGCAGACCTTTTCAAACTCCCGGAGCAACGGCAGTCCATTGACACCGGCCGCGCACCACCAGACGTGCTCAAGGCCCACCGGGACGCCCGTCATCGGCTCCGGCATGATCAGCCCCACGAAAACACCCTGCGGTTTTAGCTGATCAGTGAAAAGGCCGAAGGCAATACCGCCGTCCAGATCCACCAAGGGGGCGCTGGAAGCCTCGATAGCCGCACCAGAAACCGGCTCAGGCACCCGGTGCCTTTCCAGTCCGAGCGGCACAAGGTCCCGGATAATCTGTCGGGTCTGGTCTGCATTCAATCTCTGAACCATCTCAATAATAGTCACCGCCTGCGGCTGCTAGGGCGTGTAATACTTGCGAGCCGAGCGCTTGATGAAAAAGGTCCCCACGGAGGCCGGGATGGTCGGAACCACGATATTCGGCGGAGTGCCGCCGCCCTGGGTGTCCGTCCGGGTCGTCACGCAATCGTTGTCCGGCCCCGTCGGCGCCATATGCTGGAGGCTGCCCGCGTCCGTGGCGGTCCCGTTGCCCCAGTCGTGCCACACGCCGGAAGTCGAGCTTCGCGAGCGGAGGGACTCGTTGTGATAATGCGAGGGAAGGTAGCTCGGCATGACCTGGGTGCTGGAGTCGGCGCCCGTCGTCGCGCCTGGATCCAGGGTGCCCACTAGAGCCCCGCGCGGGGACTTGGAATTGAACACCGTGTCAACCATCCACATACCTCCGGTTGTGTCGGTCGCGGCCGCCGGATCCGTGCCGTCTCCGCCGTCGTAGAACCAGAGATCCGATTCCACACCTACCCACATTTGCCGGATGCCCGAGGTCGAGGGCACCTCGTGAGGCCACACCCAGAACGAGCCGTTCCACACAAACCACCGGATGGCGTCACCATAGGCCAGCGGCGAGGAGGACGTAGGGTCCTGCGTCGTCTGGAGCCACACTGTCGGGTTAGTCGAGGTCGGCCGGGAATTCCCAATGAAAAATCCAGGGGTAAACGAAGCGCTGATGTTCTGAGGAACGTAGCGCTTGGTCGAGGGGTCCCAGACATACCACTGGGTCCCGTTTTTCAGCCAGGGGCCGACATTGGAAGTCGGCTCAGTGTCGCCCACGAAAATAAAGTTGGTCCCGCTCGGCGAAAGGATCCGCATCCGCTTAATCATCTCAGTAAAGAGATCATTCGGGCTGCCCTTGAACGTCGCCGGGATGGGCGAGGATTGGATGTATAGGTTTGTGGCGTTTAGGCTCATAGGTTGTTAGAAAGTCTCGATCGGACCCGTGGTGTCCTCGTAGACAAAGAGGCGGTTGCTGTATTGGTCGAAGGCGAACGCATAGGCGGTGTGCCCCGTCCCATACGATTGTTGATTAAACCCGTTGGCCGGGTCGAAACTCCGGGCTCCTCCGCCCTGGGTGTAGGCGAGATAGATCAGCCCGTTGCAGTCGTTGTAGTCCGAGGAATTGCAGAAGGTGGCTCCCGGATTGAAAAATGCAGAACCCACTACCGCATTGCCCGCGTTCGGGTTGATGAAAATGGTAGTCCCATTTGCCTGCGCACACGCGACGAGGTCGGCGCCTCGGACCCACTGGATCGATACACAGGTGCCCACCGGTCCTTGGTTGAACGTGAAGGCGTGCGTCACTGGGTCCCAGATGTGGAACAGTGTCCCGCCATCCGAATTCAGCAGATAGACTTTATCGGCTCCCGGAGAGTAAACACAGCCGCCGCCGTTATGGCCGGTGAGAGTATACCGAGCAGTCTGTGCCCGGCTCGTCGGATTACAGTCGATCACGTCAAGGGTGCCCGCGTTCGTGCTGGGCATCGACTTGTAGATCAAGCCGCGCTTTGAGTCGTAGCATTGTAACAATACGTTCCAGTCAGAATACACCGGATTAACGGCGGGCTGCGTGGCCGCTAGACAGTTTTTCGTGTCCAGGTCATACCACACGACGTGCCCGGCCGAACCACCGATCACACACTGGTTATACATCGTGTCGATGTAGGGGATCCCGCATCCGTTCGCTGTGCTGCCGTTGGCTGCTGAGCCAATGTGGTTCGCTGAGTCGGTCGCGTTGCCGACATAGGCCGGAATGGTCGTGTCGATCAGCCATACGTCCTGATATGGAGGCGTGACCTTTGTCTGGGTCTTCACCAGCCACATGATCCGCCGTTTGTGGTCGAAGGTTCCTACCTGGGTGTTATCGGCCCCCCATTGGGGTATTGTCGGGAAGGTAGACACCGTTGGGCACCCCCCGATCGAGAGTGCCAATGGGATCTCACATTTTTGGCTGGTCGCGTCCGTGACTCCAACCACCGGCGCGCCCGTCGCGGGGAAGTGCGGGGTTCCCGAAACCAACCCCGAGGAGGAGAGCGTTATGCCAGTTGGCATCGCCCCAGCATCCACGGCAAATGAGTAAGGAGCAACTCCACCCACTCCAGTTAGCTGAAGTGAATAGGGAGTGTCCGTAAAGGCTGCTGGCAGCGGTGAGGATTGCGTTACCGACACCACATTGATAGAAAACGTCCGGATCTGGGTAGACAAGGAACTGGTTTCCTGCGAAGTCACCTGCACCGTGAAGGAGTAAGAGCCGCCGGTCGTAGGGATGCCCGTAATAGGTGCCGTGGTTCCGGTGAACAGCCCTGTGTGAAACACGAGCCCGGGCGGGAGAGACCCGCTCACCAACTCCCACAGAAACGGACCTGCTCCGCCGCCCACTACAGTCAACTCAGAAGTGTAGGCAACATTCGGACACCCGTTGGAAAGAGGACCGAGGATATTTGTGATTCCAGACCCGGGAGTGCAGGAGCAAAGAACCGGATCCCACTTGTATTGAGCCGGACACGGCTGCGGAGGGCAGCACCCAAGGATTTCAGTCCGGGTGATTTGCGAGCTAAGGTCTGATACTCCGTCGTCTGTGATTACCTGGAGCCGGTAGCCGCCGGACTGATCACAGATCTCGATCACCGTGCGGAGAGCGCTGGATAAGACAAGCGGATACGTCCCGGCCGAGGTGGTGATGTCCGGGTTCTTGTATAGGTTGAACCGGACTGCCCCGGCAATCTGTTTGATGTTAAAGACAACCTGCTGTGTCCCCGAAGAAAAAATTGGGTCGCTCTGAGCACTCTCCACTCCGTCCGCGGTGAGCGTCGTGTATTTCCACCAGCCCGGGCTGCACACTGCCACAGACCCGCGCGGAACGCACCCGCCAACCGGAGTGTAGAGCGTGGCCGGGTTGCTCGGATCCTGCGCCTTGTAGAGTGTGGTGCACTGCGCCCCGGGAGCTTCATCCCAGGCCAGGAACCGGCTGCACTGTCCGAGCAACGTCAATCCGGTCGGAATGTCCGGCCCATCGTTCGCGATCAGAGTAAGACTAGATCCGGATCCGCTAATCAAGATCTGACAGATGGGCGGCGACACATAGTCCAGCAACACCCGGCGGAGTCTTAATACGTCTAAGACAGCATTCATACGAGTCCCTCGCCAATCGAGGTAATAGGCGGCAACACTGAAGTCAATTCATTTTCAGCCATCTTGGTCGCGATTATTTCGGCGACTCGATCGGCCGCTTCCTGGGACACGATGCTCTGGGCTTGGCCAACACCCACCGCAAGAAATTCATCCTCCTCCAGGGTGACCGTTTTCTGAGACGTGTAGTTCGCGAGGGACCGCGCAGCAAGGTCCGCGGACGCATCCGCAAAATCAGGCTGATTGGTCCCTACTCCGTCGAACCGCACGGCCTTGAACGCCACTTCATCCTCGCACGCGGTCGCTTCACCGGAAAGATCTTCGGGAACGAGAAAAGCGAAGGGTCGAACCCAACGCAACGTTGCCGGACCGTGACCCACAATCAAGAGTTGAAAACTTCGATCGATGTTGTCTTCGTCCAGGGACTCAACCCCGCACGAGCCCTGCTCGTCATCCACTGTCTGCTGGTTCGCGTCCTCGGTACGGAGAGTGCGAGACTGCGGCTTGAATGCGTAGAGACTGTCAGTGCCCTCGATCTCGTGATCGAAGCTGAGATTGCCCTTCTGGACCGAGATCAGCTTGGACATCATCTGGCGATACGCCCCGCGGGTCCCGCCTGCGTAGAAGACCCCGAGATTCAGGTCCTCCTCGATCGCGGAGAGCGCAAGGTCTACCCACGCCAAACGGCACCGAGAGCCCGGAGCTTTTTCCTGGACCGCCGCCGTGGCGCCAAAGTAAGCGCGTGTAAACAGCCCCCAGGTAATCGGGCACCCGTCGTCCAGGCGGTCCGGCGTGAAGGCTTCCCATAGTCGGTTCTTTCCGTCGAAATCCACCGACACATGGAAGACCCGTTCCACGTTGGCAACCTGCCCGTTCATCCATTCCACCGGACGAGTTCCCAACCAATAGCCGGACCAGGAAGGCCCCGAGTCGTCCGCCAGAGTCGTCATGCTCGCGTGGTTCAAGACCCAGGTGTGCCGGTTGTAAGTGTCCTCCGCGGGCACCGAGATCATTAAGAACTGCCCGAACTGACCGATAGCCACCCCGGACAGGTCGTCACTGACCGTGGCTTTGCTGACGAGCATCTCGTTGTCGCGCACGGGGAGCCGAGTCGTGATTTTGCCTCCGAGAGCCGGATCATAGAACGCGATGCCGGAGGCGGAAAACCAGACGAGCCGCCCGTAATGCGAAGTTGCCGAGCGGGAGGAAGTGCACCCCACCCCGATAACCTCCTCCTGAAAATTAGCAGTCGTCGCCCACGTCGAGCGGTCCCGGATGTTCGCCTGGATGATCGAGCCGTCGATCGCAGTGAAGACCATCAACTGCGGAGACTCCGAGGAGGGAGTAATCACCAGAGCCGTGATGTCCGCCCGGAAAAAGAAAGAGACTTGGCCGCCGAGGTAGTCTGACTCTCGGAAGCTGAACGGGTTCGAGATGTCGCTGGCGAAAAGCTGAGGGCCGCGAGCCACCCACAGGCGATCTCCGATCCAGGCCATCTCTCCGCCCGCGGGAGTCTCGTAAGGGAGCCCGGCAACATGCCCAGAGTTAGATCCGTCCCACCATGCCGGAGCCGTCAGGCCTCCGTCCTGCATGAACAGCACGGCCTTGGGCGGGATAACCCGAATCGCGGAAGTGAACGAGGTGTCAGTGCGCTCGGCAGACTGGACGGCCTGCTCGAAGAATACTTGACGCGCGTAAGGCGAGAGTTGAACATTCGGCAGGACGATGAACTGAGTGAAGGGCCAGTTAGCAACATAGACCTTGCCGTCAATCACCACCACTGCCTGTTCAAGACCCTGCTGCGGCACGAAAAGGAAGCACCCCTGGAGGTTGCCGTCCGGCAGCGTCACAATGCACCGATAGCCCGGGCGGCACGAGAAGGTGCCCCCGACATTTAGCATGTTGACCGCCATCCACGCATACCCAACGGGGATTTGCGAAGGATCACTATCCGACTTCACGCCGGATAGCCATGTCGTGTCGCTATCGATGATTCGAGTTGATGGACTAGGAGGCATTAGCGGATGTCGTAGTCGTATTTGTCGCGCGGATTGCTCATGTCAATCACCTGGATAGGATTGAATACAGGCGGCTCGGCCATCTGTTGAGCTTCGAGTTCCATTCGGGTCGCGTCGGCTTCGTAAGAGTGGGCCTCCGCGATCTGATTGTCGGCGTAATGTTTGCGCGCCTGGACGCCGAGCAGAAATCCTACCCGGCTTTTCAGAGGTATGTGGTCATACCGCGAGGTAAATGTTGGGTTGATTTTGCGGTAGGCGATCCGAACCCAGTTGCAAGACCGATTAAGCATGATCCGGCGATACTCCGGGAGAGTCTCGTCCGGCTCCATGACAGTGAGCAGAGTCCCCGTTGCCCCCGAGTCGTCCGTCGTCGAGAGCCGAACACTCCCAACTGTAGGATCCTTATAGATTCCCGTGATCCGGGCGATCTCCGGAGCCGTAGAGTCTGGGACCGCGAGGCCAAAAATCGTAGGCACTTGGTAGCCATTCTGCCATACGCCGTTGACCTGCCGCCGAAGCACGTTGCCGCCAGAGTCGTATCCGTAGATGATCACCTGGGCATCGTTATCCGCCTGAGTCTGGAGATAGGCGACAATCTTGGCCGGGTGCACAAGGTCCCGATAGGTGCAGTGCATCTTGCCTGCGTCTTGCCACTTCCACTCACAAATCGTCCGGCAGTCACCGGGACCGTTCAAGTGAAAAGAAAATAGCTGGCCGTAGCCAAGCACCGGCTGGCCGCCGATGTTCACGCCGATCACTGTCTCCACCTCCCGCGGCAGGGCCACAACCCGGCGCCCGCACCCGGCGGGGTTGTTGCACTGAGTCGCGCCATCGCAACTCGCGCACCCGGCCGTGCAGATGTCCAGGTATCCCTTCCAGCCTTCGAGGTCCTCCTTGTTGGAGACTAGAGACACTGCGTCCGCCAGCCAGCGGAAAAGCTTAGTGTCGTCGCACGCGCCAACTATCTTGCGCGCCTCGTCGTAGATGTCATCGACGCGAAACATTAGTAGTCCTCGCCTTCTTCACCGTCGTCGCCCATGCGCTTAGTCACCGCCTTGGCGAGGGCGTCCAGGGCATCCTCAGTGCTAGTGTCGCGATGAGTGGGGGCGGAGACTTCCTCCCCCTCCACGTCACAGATCTTGCGCACCTGGATGCAGCACTCATACCAATGCGAGCCGTCCTCCAGCACTTTGCTGGTCTCCGATTTCTTTCGAAAGTGGATGTTCATGTCTCCATGATCCGGAAGATCCAACTCTTTTGGGCCGGAGTAGTGAAAGCACGGATATACAACTTCCTTGTTATCCGGACCCATTGTCATTCCCATTGGGCCGTCTTTAGCGTATAGCTCGCTTGACTTCACCCCGAGATCGATGTCGTTGCTCATATTTTTCTGTCTTAGATAAACCCACCCCCGAGAGCCGTTCTCAGGGCTTGGATCAGGTTGTAGAATGCGGCTGACTGTGTAGCCGTCAATCCTTGGTGGAAAGCGGCGAAAGAATACCGGTTGGAAGAAAAACCAATGGGCACCCCAGACTCGTATAGGTTGATCGCCCCCACATAGCAAGGGATAGCCTGGGGAGTCCCGCCAGTGGTGTTCCCAGTTGCCAGTGCGGCGTGCGGGTGCGCCGAGGATGCAAAGTAAAGGGCGAAGGCGTTAGCCGCGGTCCTGCTGCCTGAGAGATACCCCGGGTTGACCAGGAAGGCCGCGCCTACCCCACCAGAGCCGCCCGAAAAATTCCACGAAGCGAACAAAGACCCGCCGGTGAACGGATTGCCCGCGTCGAGCGAGCAAGCAAGCGCCGTCGAGTTGCTCGTATACCCAGAGTCATACTGAGCCACCGCGCTCAACTCAGAAAAGTAGAGAGTAATCCCAGAGCTTGTAGAACTGAAGGCCGTCCCGAGCACCCCGGTGTTAAGGTATTTCGAGGACGCATTCCCTTTGATGCCATTCGGGTTTACGTCCGCCGCAACATACGGTCCGCCGTTTGTCCACGGATCAGTCCCCACAGTCTTGATAAGTGGGGTGAGCGCGGCCGTCAGACTGTCCGGCACGAAGCAGTTCACCGCCAGCATCAAGGAAGTCAGACCGGCCGAGTCGAGTCCGTTGCAGAATGTGCTCATGGCCGACTGGGTGCCCGCAGACGGGGAGGCCCCGCCATGCGCAACTACCCGATTGACCCAGTCAATCACGAGCGGGTGAAGCGGAGGGGCCTGAGTAGTAAAGGACCAAGTCACTCCCGTCGTTGTCCCGCCTAGATTCTTCGCATCGATCCTCCAGGTGTAGGGAGTCGAATAGGTGACAGTCGGAGTATAGCTAGTTCCCGCTTGGTTGCCCTTAAACACTCCGTTAAACCAGACATCGTAGCTCGTGGCGCCTCCGCCGTTCGCCCACGTAAGAACAAGACCAGTAGGATTGACGCCAGTGGCGCCGATTGCTGGGCTCGGTGTAATCGCTTGGTTAGGTGCAGGAGGGAGACCCGAGTCCGTGGTGAACGTCCATGTGTCCCCCCGAGTAGTGCCGTCATGGTTCACCGCGTCGATGCGCCAAGTATACGCGGTCAGCGGACTCAGCACACCGACTGAAAAAGAAGTTGACGCCTGATTCACCTGGAAGACACCATTGAAATATACATCGTAGCTCAGGGTCCCGCCGCCGTTGCTCCAGGACAAGACCACTGCGTGCGCTTGGTCCACACTCGGAGCACCGTTCGCTGGGCTCGGGTTGACCGGCTTCAGCGGAGCCACCGGGACCGCCTCATTGCCTGTCGTGAAGACCCAGGTGTCTCCGATCGTGATACCCACCTCGTTCAGAGAGTCGATGCGCCAAGTGTATTGAGTAGATACAGCCAGAGGCGGGAGCGTAAACGAATTTCCAGTAGTGGCCGTTTGGAACACTCCGTTGAACCAGATGATGAAAGAGGTCGTGTCCTCTCCACCCGTCCACGAGAGTGTTGTCAGAAGGCCAGGGAAAAGGTTAGTCGCACCGGACGCGGGGTTCGGGGAGTTTGCTTTCGCCGGTTTGTCTCCTGGGGGAGCCGGAGGAGTCGGAGGCACCGGCGGGACGGGCTCGGGGACGTTCGTGACGGCCAGGACATACTCCGGGATTCCCACGGTTTTCGTCCCACCCCGCTCGCGCTCGCCCTTCGAGATAAGGGCCTTCTCCCGGATGACCGGCATCTGCCCTCGCCCGCCTTTGCTGCCGACTGTTCCTAAGCAATTCGGACCCATGTAATCACTGTCCCGTTAGCCTGGAGTTTATACTGGTTGGCGTTTGTCGATCGCGCCCGAAGCCCCACCCGCTGATTGATCGTGCCCGTAGTCGTGACGATTCCCGTAAGGGGCATCAGCACTGTTTGGCCCGGCACCATGCTCGTCACCGCCTGCTCGCTCGGCACGTAGAAAATTCCGTCCGAGGTCGCCAGAGTGACGAAGGTGAAATCCGATATAGTCGCACCGGCCAGCGCGAACACCGGAACAACCACGTTGACTAGGTAGGTCCCGGCCGCGGGAGGAGCGAAGCCTGGGCGATCCTGGGAGTAGTCCACCGGCTGCCAGAAGCCCGTGACAGTGTAGTCTACATACCCCGCCGGTACTGTCCCATTAGAGAGTACTGGGCTGTACTGGCCGTTCTGGTTGACGAGCGAGGATCCTGGTATGCCAGGGTTGCCTTGAGGACCTTGGACACCTTGCTTGCCTTGCGGACCCACCGGCCCGAGCCCGGCACCTGGAACCCCCACGGGAACCACGAGCGCGCCCGCCGGGATGGTCGCCGGAGCGTTGGACAGAGCCGAGACCAGCGTCACGAAGATCACCCCGCCAGGAGCGACATTGGTGACTTGATAGGACCCCGAGTGCTGAATGAACAGACCGATGCCTTCCACAATCGAGGGGTTCGGAACCACCACGATTTGGGTAAGCGGAGCGTTGATCGTCGGCTGAGAAAATGCCTGGAGAAGCACCGAGTAGGTATTCGTGCCGTCCTCCCCGTCCACGCCCGGGATACCCTGGGGGCCAACGAGGCCGCCGATGCCGTCCCGGAACAGCCGGAGGAAGTAGCACGCGAGACCCTCGTCCACACCCCGGGGGTTGTTAGGAAGGCCCACGTCCAGCGAGCACGGCAGAGACCAGACAACCTGCCCGTTGACCGAGGTCTTGATCACCTGCCCGAAAAACTGATCTGTGAAGTTCTGGATCTGACTAGGAAGCGTCTCGCACTGGGGAGTGTTCTTCGCGTCCGCGCGGCACGGGTTGCCGCACTGCATGAATTGGTTGTTGCAGTCGAGCGGGTTGACATTGCCCGTGACGCCCACCGGATTCCGGTCGCTGCCGCTGCAATCTACACAGGTTCCCATAAAATCATTTGTTCGCCAAGACCGAAGCTAGTCTTCGCATTGGTTCTTTCGCTGCTTCAAAATCCGTCGGATCTTGAGTAGCATATAGATAAAGGTGGCGAGGGCGACTCCGATTTGAATCACCACCAGACAGTCAGTAAGTAGGGGCATAAGGTTGTGCAGTCCGGTTGTGAACGCTAACCGGGCTCCGCCAAGGGTGGCATTAGCTCCTAGCACACCTAACAGGCGGGCTTCACCCTCGAAAATAGCTCTTAACGGCATGAGTTTGTTTGGTTATTAGAAAAGGGGGTGAGACCTTCGCAGGTCGTCACCCCCCAGTGTTCCCCTACCCTGATGCCTGTCCCCTCTTGGACAGACACCCCATTGGGGGCGCGTTGCGCCTTACAGAGTATTGGTCGGGTCGTTAGCGGCACCCCGGACAATCGGGGTCTCGTTGTCGCCGCACACACCAATGTTGGTGTAGCTGAAGCTACCAGCGCTCGAATTGGTCGAGGCGGTAGTGTTGATGCAACTCACCAGACCCAGGTCAGCGGTGCAGCGCTGATACAGAATCGGGATGATATGCTGAGGCCGGAGCGGGCGGTAAGCACGAGTAATCTGATACTTGTGCCATCCGAAGTCGCCCCACTGGTTACACTGATTGTCGATCTGGTAGTGCCATTCCAGTTCGCCCATGTGAAGCTGTGGCGCGAATCGGAAGCTGCCTTCACCGACATACTTCTCGGGGACGAGGCGCTCAAAGGCGCCGTCCGCGATCAGGACGCCCACTTCGTAGGGCGCATTCAGCCAAGCCGGATTGGGCTTCGCAAATGCGGTCCCGCGCGCGGGATTGGAAACAATGGTCACTGGATCCACCAGCGCCAGAGTGCCGTCCACGTTGTAGCCAGTCGCCCGCAAAGGACGCTGATCCACACCGAAGGCAATGCCCCGGTAAGCCGGAGACTGCTCGAAGGAATACGCGGTCAGAGTCGTCTCGCCGAGCTTGTAGCCGCCAGTCGTGAGGCCGATCATCACGTTCTGAACGCCCACTTCACTGCGAAAATACTCGATCTGGTCCGATCCGCCGATGAAACGGAAATGCGGCATCCCTTGGTCCTGGGAATACCACTCGCCGAACAGCACCTCGCGCAGATAGCGAGAGATGTAATGGAGGGCCTTGAAGGTCATCGGGCCGGTGGGAAGCAACGGCGCGAACTTGACACCCAGGTCGGTTTCCAGCCCGCCGGTAAACAGCGAGTTGAAATCGTAGTTCGCGTTGGCCGTGAACTTCGAAGCCGAGCGCAAGTACAACTGAGCGCGGATGTCCGCGTTGATGTACTGGGTGACGAGCTTCTTCATGGAGTCCTCCGCCATGACGTAGGAGCCCTTGAAGGCAGCGTAACCTTTCTTTACGCAGATGTTCGGGCCGCGGCCACGAAACGATTCCAGGCGGAGGGTAAACTCCACCGTGTCGGTGAGGTCCTGAATACCGGTCTGCCCGCAGATGTCGGTATCACAAACGAAGGTCGGGATGGCGAGGCTATCGCCGGGGGCCGCCTGCATCTGGACCACGGAACGGATGGCGTCGGAAGTCCCGCTAGGGAAGACTCCACCGTTGATGATGTTCATGTAAGGGCTGTTGGCCGCAAGCGCTTTGGCAATGGTGCCCACGATGCGGTTTGTGTCCTTACTGGCAATGTCCGAAATGTCGGACGGATTGTCGCAGAAAAATGCCATAAAGTGACTGTCTTTCTTGCCGGGGTTTTACCCGGACTCGGTTACGTTTACTGCCTGCGCTCCTGGCCAGCGAACGCCCACTTTAAGGCCGTCTCCCGTGAACCACGGGGAGCTTTTAGGTTCTAATGACAGTCACCGCGCGGGACGGTAGGGTCAACCCTGGTGAGTGCGAAGAAATTCTTGCCGGTCCTGGAGCAACCGCTGATAAACTTCCGGCCGCTTGACCGAGTGGATGAAAATCGCTCCGTCCTCGCGGACCTGCTTGGACATGATTTCGGTGCCGAGGAGCGAAGGGTGGTCGCTGCAACTCACGCACGCCGGGAACCGCCGATACGGTAAACCAGCGTACATGGTAAGCTGCACCATGTAAAAATCTATGAAGGGCATTATCAGGCTCGCCTTCACCCCCGGATGGTCAGCGACTTTCAGCATCCGTTGGATCGTTCTTCGGGACAAAAAGTAGGGCGGCTGGAAAGCGACGTGCGGCCAGCGCTCCCCGCGCGCTTCGAATTCTGGCAGGTGCTCCGGGATGTCGTCATTCACGAGGTTGGACCACACCAGATCCGGCTCAGCGTAGAGGTACGCGGGCAGTTCCGGCGTCAAGCAAATAGAATCCGAGTCGTGGATCAGAAAATGGTTCTCCGGAAACTCCAGGAGGATTTCCAGATGTCGGCGCTGCCGGTCGAGCGAGTCCTGGCCTATGTAGGCGCGCTTGCCCCCGTAGCGGTTCTCGATTCCCGGGTAGCGGATCTCCGCCTTGCTGTCCTCCGGCGAGAGCACCACGACGGGGCACTCATGCTGAAGGTAATTGCCGAGTGCCTTGATAACGTAATGCTGGTCCCCCTGGTAGCAGCAGACGGCGATTCGGGTATTTTTGTTCATAAAGCTGCGTCAACCATCATTTTCACGAGTCCCCCAAGGGTCACCTTGGGGACCCACCCCAGTTCTTGCTGGGCCTTCGTCGGGTCCCCGAGCAGGTAGTCCACCTCCGTCGGACGAAACAAACGCTTGTCTACCCGGACGTATTTCTCCCAATCCAGGCCAGCGTGTGTAAACGCCATCTCCGCGAAATCGCGCACCGATTGCGAAATGCCCGTGGCGACAACGTAGTCCCCGGGGCGCTTCTGCTGAAGCATCAACCACATTGCCTCTACAAAGTCGCCCGCAAATCCCCAGTCGCGGCGTGCGTCGAGGTTGCCGAGCAGGAGTTCCGTCTGCTCTCCGCGCTTGATCCGCGCCACCGCACGCGCGATTTTCTGAGTGACGAAATTCTCCCCACGCCGGGGGCTCTCGTGGTTGAACAGGATCCCGTTGCTGGCGTGGATCCCGTAGGCCTCGCGATAGTTGACGGTCGCGTAATACGAAAAAACCTTGGCGCACCCGTAAGGGCTCCGGGGCCGGAAGGGCGTCAACTCGTTTTGCGGGGGCGGAGATTTCCCGAAGATCTCGCTTGACGATGCTTGGTAAAAGCGCGGGCGAATTTCGAGAGTGCGGATTGCTTCAAGCAGCCGGATTGTTCCCGTGCCGGTCACGTCTGCCGTGTATTCCGGGACCGCAAAGCTGACCCCTACGTCGCTCATTGCGGCGAGATTATACACCTCGTCCGGGTTCACGCGCGCGAGCAGGTTGACCAGCGAGTTCGTGTCCGACAAGTCGCCCTGGTGCAACTGTAGCTGGCCCTTAAGGTGGTCGATGCGCGAGGTGTTCGGCGTGCTCGATCGTCGGATCAGGCCATGCACCCGGTAACCCTTTTCGAGGAGCAGTTCGGCAAGGTAACTTCCATCCTGGCCGTTACAGCCAGTAATCAGTGCTGTTGGCATAGAAAATCTTGATAAGCGCGCGTCAGCCCGTCGTCCAAACTGACTTTGGGCTTCCAGCCCATTGCATAGATCCGGCTAACATCCAGCCGCCGGTCCGGCGTGCCGTCGGGCTTGGTCCTGTCCCATCCTCCGGCGCCCCAGAACCCCACGATGCTCCGAATTCGGTAGGCGAGGTCCTCTAGCATGTGCCAGTCCTCCGGGCCGATGTTGTGTGGGATGTCCCCGCTATAAATCTGCATCAGCAGAAGGCACGCCTCCGCCAAATCGTCCGCAAAAAGGAATTGCCGGATCGGGCGGCCCGTTCCCCACAGCCAGCACTCCCCGGTCTTGGTTTTCGCGTCGTGGAACCGGTGAAGCATACCCGGGATGACGTGCGAGGTCTCCAAATCATAATGATCACCGATCCCATACAGGTTCGTCGGCATCACGCTGATAAAATCGCATCCGTATTCCTTGCGGTAGGCTTGACAGAGCTTGATTCCCGAAATTTTCGCCAGGGCGTAGCATTCATTACTCGGTTCGAGGGGGCCGGTGAGCAGCGCTGCCTCTTTCACGGGCGCCGGAGCGCATTTCGGGTAAGCGCACGCGCTCCCGAGGAACAAAAGTTTCTTGACGCCGTAAATCTTCGAGCATTCCAGGACGTTGTCCTGGATGCGAAGGTTCTGGACCATGAATTCCACGGGTTTCGTGGAGTTCGCGATAATCCCCCCTACCCGAGCCGCTGCCAGGAAAACATACTCCGGTTTCTCGTGCGCAAAGAGCCGGTCTACCGCGCAAGCGTCGGTCAAATCCGCCTCTGCGTGCGAAGCGGTAATGATATTGTCGTATCCGTGCGCCCGGAGCACTCGCACGAGCGCGCCACCCACGAGCCCACGATGCCCGGCGACAAAAATGCGTGCGTCTTTGTTCATACCTTGAATCTCTCTCGCCCCATCCGGATCAACGAGGTGTCTTTGCCTCCGTGGATCCAGGTCCACCCCCGATTTATCATGTCCTGATACTGTTCGGGGGTAAACGTCGGGGTGTTATAGATGCTCTTGATTCCCGGGATGTCCGCCCATCCTCGATTTTTGAATTCGTCACGCAAAATGAAGTCCCACCCCACATGCGCGGCGATTCCGCCCACCCGGCGGCCGATCCAGGTCAAGAAATTTAGCTCGCCGGACATCAGCGCGTTGCCGTTTATGTGCGGGCCGGGCTCCACGAGCGCACCAGCCATCACGACGGGCTTTGGCGTGTTCACCCGGTCCCACTCAGACGACAACCGGGCGATCCAATCACGCTGGATAGGGCATCCGTCCGCCTCGCAAGTGAAAATCGCCTTATAGTGCGGGATTTTTCGGGCCTGGATCATCGATTGCGCCCACTCCATGACTGAAAACCAGAGATCGTTGCACCCGCACGGCCAGCCCACTCCCCGGCGACGGCTCACCCGGGCATAAGTGTTGAATTTCCGGGAGACGTGCCGGACAGAAGGCTCGTCCAGGCTGCTGTCGAAGCGCGCCATGAACAAAAAATCGGCCTGGGTCGAGTGCGTTGGCTCCAGGTCAGCCAAAAAATGCGACAAAGCCAGGGCGCGCTCTCGGTCCCCGTTCCAATACTGAAGCGCGATCAGGATTTTAGGGTCCACTTAAGATTTTCTCCTGCTGAGTATTGCGCGGGCCGTAGCAACAACTGCCCAAATGCCCGCACACGAGCCCCATGTCCACATACGGCTGGTGCCCGGCGGCGGCCGCCCGCATACAAAAGCTAACATCCTCGCCCACCCCGAGAGTATTTTCCGCTTTCGCGCGCGCCAGGAGATCCTCTAGCCCCGCCATCGCGGTATAGGCCTTCTTTCCGTCCAGCGGGCCGTCCTGGAGTTGGTCCCGGAGCGTCACAATCCGCTCAACGAGGCTCGCTTCGGTCGAGGTGAACCAGTTCCCACCCTTCTTATTGGCCCCTCGCGCGAGCCGAGGAAACTTTTTCTCGATGTCCTCGAACACCCGGCGGTGAATTAACATGCAACCAGTGCCCACCCACTTCGCGGGCTTGATTAAATCAAAGGGCGCCCGGCGGGCGTAGGCGGCCTCCTGGGCGTTCATGGCTCCCTCATTGTATACCGGCGGTCCTTCCGGATGACGGCCAAAGTAAAGCGCCCCCACGAGCGTCTTCCCGTGACTGATTAGCCGGTCGAGGGCGTTCCACGCCAGAAACTTTTCCGGGAAGTCTTTAAACCGGGTGTGGGTCTTGAACCATTCCGCGTTGCCGAACGGGACGACCATGTCATCATCGATGGTCAAGAACCAATCCGAAGCCGTCTGGAGAAAAACGTCAACGCAGGTGTTGCGCGAGTGGGCGACAAACGCATCGCCGAAATTAAGCATTGACGCCGTTCGGCGCCGGTCCATCAACTGGGAAACGCAAAAAGAGGTGACCGGGGAGACCTGCTTCCACCAGGGCAAAACCACCATGACTTTTTTGTCGTAAACCGGAACGGACACAGGAGGGACCACCCCAACTGGGGTGATCCCTTCTGTCGAGTCTGAAACTCCAAGGAGCATTAGCTAGTGGCGGCAGCCGCGCGCTTCTCCATGACCTGCCGGGCGATCGCGTCGAGCGCGTCACCGGGAGCCACATTGACGTTGTTGTCGGTCTTGACCGTGTTCGGAATTCCGCTCGCGGGGGCAGCGGACTCGTTGAGCCGAGACCGGCTCGCGCCTTTAACCGCTTCCCACTTGCTGGTGATCTCGGCCAGGGACTTCTCCGCAGTCG
>TBL_comb47_HYPODRAFT_10003265_pt1 | contig 19345 bp, 7 predicted proteins | sample TroBogypolimnion_40_FD_10682 | JGI IMG/M metagenome (IMG submission 10682) | reverse complement strand
TGAAGGTGTATTCATCACCGAACGGTAGGTTGTAACCTTCCAGCGTGTAACGTAAACCGTGTTGATGCGCGAGGTCGGCAATCCGCCCGGAATAATTTTCGGCCAACAGCTCCGCGACGGTCTGATTAAAATCCCAGCGGAAACGTGCCGCCAAGGCTGCGTCACCGATTTGCCGCGCAGAAACGGTGACGGCTTGGCCATTAACTTTTTCGCGGACGGTATCGGTCAGGCACGGCAGCCACGGCAATAAATCGTAGCCGCGCCGACGCAAAAATTCCGCGCGCATTTGCGGCGTCCAATTTTGCGCGCCAACTTCCCAACTATCGATGTGCGTGGCAACCAGTGATTTGCCGGCGAGCGGTCCGGCGGTCGCGATGAGTTTGCCCATCATGCCGGCGAAATGCGCGTCCATCGCCGCGCGGCTGAGTTTGTCGCACTCCAAACCATTGCCGCCGGCCACCGGCGGTCGCGTGGACGAACCGGTTGTCGTGTGGCCGATGCGTTGCAAGGTCCATACGCCGGGCGGCACGGACCAGACAAGTTTTCCAGCGGCTGAGAATTTGGCGGATAAATCCACGACCGCAGCCGTCGGTACGGTTTTGCCGGCCGTCGCCGGATAGGCAAGCAAAGCGATGTCTTCGTAATAATCCTTAAACGACACTTGCGAATCAAAATGGTCACGGTTGCGATTGCCCAGATTAGGCACCGGCAGCGTGAGGGATAAATTCGTCGGCCCGGTGACGAGCAAATTCGTCCAAACGATCTTTTGCATGGAAAGCTCCGGCGTGATCCACGGTCCACTGCTCCCCGTCCAGCCGGGGCCGTTGTTCATGTTGATTTCGAGTCCGCGCCGCGCCGCTTCCTGAACGGAAAATTCAAACAGCCGCTGCCATTCGGGATTCATGAATTCCGCCGTGCCACGCGGCGGCGCAAAGCGCTCAAACACATCCATGATTAACACACCGCCAATACCGACGCGCTGCATCGCCTCCAGGTCGGCGGTGATCCCGTTGGACGTGACGGCGGCGTTGTTCCAAAACCAATACACCCACGGCCGCGCCGCAGCGGGCGGATGTTGAAAAGATTGAGCGAAGGAATCCGTCAATTCGGCGGAGGCCGATAACAGCCCGGCGACACTGAGCCAGATGGCAATAAAAGTTTTCAAGGAATTGCGTGGTGATGATGGTCTCCGGTCAGACGCAAAAAGTCCTTCGCTGATTTCAACAAAAAACGACGACCTGAAATCACCACTGCTCGCCAGCCGGCGGCGGCAACAGATGACCACGTTGCGTCAGAGCGGCGATGATTTTTTCGGTACAGACTTCCACGGAAAACAAATCAGTGCGGACTTCTATTTCCGGCGATTCGGGCGGTTCGTAGGGGGAAGAAATGCCGGTGAATTCCGGCAACTGGCCGGCGCGCGCGCGGCGGTACAACGATTTGGGATCGCGCTGTTCGCAGACAGCGAGCGGGGCGTTGACAAAAACTTCCACAAACGATCCCGCCGCCATGGCGTTGCGGGCGCGCAGACGGTCGGCACGAAAAGGCGAAATCAGCGCGGTCAGACAGATCAATCCAGCTTGTGCCATCAGGCGAGCCACGCCGGCGGCGCGGCGGACATTTTCTTGACGATCCGCCGCGCTGAATCCCAAATCGGCACAGAGATCGGTGCGAAGCAGGTCGCCGTCGAGCAGAAACGTCCGGTGCCCAGCGTCCCAAAGCTGGCGTTCCACAGCCCGTGCGAGGGTGGTTTTGCCCGCGCCGCTCAAGCCGGTGAACCAGACGACGATTCCCGCATGACCGGTGCGATGGGTGCGCTCGGCGGCAGTGACAGGAAAATTGTTGTTAGCCGGATTCACTTTCGGATTAGAAAAAACGGCCGGGAAAAACTTCCCGGCCGCTGAAACCGTTCAAATTTTCACCTAATTTATCAGTATTGCGCGCGGAAGAAAAGCGAGGATGCCGATGGCATAAACGCGTATGGGGCAACCGCTCCGGCCACCGGGGTCCAAGTGGCGGTGGGTCCGAGCGTGGGCGAACTCATCAGTGTTCCAAAGTTCCAATTGACGTTTTGGCCGACGCCGGCTGCGGTGTTGAAGTTATACTGCACTTTGAGCGCGTTGCTGTCCACAATCGCGTCCGAGGATTTCACGGAAGCGATTTCGGTGGTGGTCAGGATGCGGTTGTAAATGCGGAAATCATCCATGAAGCCATTGAAGGACTTCCAATAGGGATCATGGGATTTGCCCAACTCAATCGGCTGAGCGGTGGGCCAGGCCCAATCGGTGGTGTTCAGTTGACTGCCGACGGAAACGCCATCCACAAATATTTCTATGCTACCGGCAGCCGATTGGTCATAGGTAACAGCCACATGGTGCCAGTTGCCGTCCGGCAAATATCCCGCCGAAAAATTGTTGGCACCATGGTGGCATTGCACATAAATCGAACCCGCATCGTTGAGTACAATCACCGTGCCGTTGGTGGTGCGGCGATCAAAAAGAATTGCACCTTCGGCACCCGGACCAGGAATCGGTGCGTTTGCCATCATCCAAAACATGATGGTGCCGGTGGTCGAATTAAAATCCTCAGTGCCGGGGATGGCAATCTGGCTGCCGGAAGCGTTGGCAAATTGCCCCACGCCATTGCGCGTCATGGGTACGCCGGCCGAATCGGTGATGGAATTGCTCCAAATAATATTGTGGCCTTGGCCGGGGTAAAGCGTCCCCAAAGGTTTGGAATCTTCAATCATTCCGCCAGCCGTCAGGGTGACTTTGAAGGTTGTACCACTGCCCACAACATAGTGCTTGATGACTTGCGGGGTACTCAGGGCAGATTTGTAAATCGCCACATCCGCCAAAGTGCCATTGAAATAAGCTTCATGGTTGCGTTGATCAGAGCCGATGTAAGTACGCAAGGTGCCGGACAACGCCGCGACCGTACCGCTGCCGGAAGCCGCCAAGGCTCCATCCACATAAATGTATTCATTTGCACCACTGCGCACCGCCGCAACATGATGCCAAACTCCATTGGCCACATTGACCGAAGTATTGATGTTAGCCTGATAACCACCGTTATAAATAAAGAAATTCAGGGTACCATCGGCGTTCACCGAAAATTTGTATTCGCCATTGAAGCCAGCCGCATCGCGTTGTTGGGCAATGTTTTGCGTAGTCGCAGAGGATGTGTTGATCCAAGCTTCAACCGTGAAATCCGTCACGCCGTCCGGCGACGCAGCGGTGCCGCAATCAATGAAACCGGAGCTGCCGTCAAATTGAAATGCCTTGGTGGCAGCGTTAAAGCCTGAAAACGCGGGAGCCTGCGGTCCGGCTACACCCAGCGTAACTCCATTGCTGATGGCGCCGTTGTGACTCAGTCCGGCAAAATCCGTGGCCAAAATTCCGGTCGTGTCGTTGAGCGGCCAGAAGGAATTTGGCGCATCCGCCGCGACTACGGCAGTGTACGCGTCCGGCGCGGCCACAACATTGAGATAGTTGGTCGAACCCTTTGCGAGCGGCGGGGAATATTGATTACTCACTACTATGCTGTAACCAAACAAACCGGCCACGGGATTACTTAGCGTGAGTGAAGCGTTGGTTGCGCCCGCGATTGCCGTCCCGTTTTTCAACCATTGATAACTCAAGGGATTGGCGCCACCAGCCACAATGGAAAGTGTCACCGGCGTGCCCGCAAACACGGTGTTGGTGCCCGCAACAAGGTCGCTCGTGATCAAAGGCACTTGATTCACCGTCACCACGAAGGGATCGCTTGTCGTGGTTCCGTAAGCATTCGTGACTACCAAAGCCCAGTTGCCAGTGTCATCCGGGGTGGCCACTTTGGAATAAGGCAAGGTTGTTGCTCCGGGCACATTTGTACCCGCGTGCTGCCATTGATACGATAATGCGCCGACCCCAATGACCGTCGCGTTCAACGTCAAAGTGGCTCCTTGATTGGCGGTCGTGTTCGGGGGATTTTTGGTTACCACCGGTTGATCAGAAATAATAAATCCCGCTAATGCGCAACTTTGGTCGGCACTAACGTCGCGAGTGACGGACCCAAACGTCAGGCTATCACTGGTTAGCGTCGGCAAGTTTAATAAGCCAACCGGCCCGGAAAAATTTGCGTTTCCGGCCGAATAAATTGGGCTGAATCCGAGCGAATTTGTAAAGGTAGCCCCATCCGTCACCACCACGCGCGAACTTGCCGAGCACTTGGCCGCGCCGATCAGTTCAATCACATAGCCATTCGGAAACGCCGCATTCAAGCCGGTCAGATTGTTGGTCCAACCGGTGTTGTCCTCAAAACTCCAGGTCACTTCGTCATTGCCCGGGGAAACGGAAGATATGGAAACCGGTAAAGGCCCGCCTTGACTCCATTCTTGCGCGGGATCCACCAGATTTCCGATATCACTCGTCCACATATTCACGGCCGAAAAAGTCGCCGTAATGGGCCCCAAGGATGCGGTCGCCGCCAGCGCCGCCGAGCAGTTGAAAGGATCCGTATTAATCCAATTTGCCGGACTCACGCCAAACGCCTTGGCCGTCACCGGAAAGCCGGTTGTTTGATAGCCCGCACCGAAACCGACGGTCTGCGGCGTAGTGCCGGAGTCATAATACCAAGATTGAAAATTCAAACCGATCGTGGTGCCGGCCTGCGCCGCTCCCAGCATCAGGGCAGCCGCGGGCACCGCCAGCATCGTTCGCTTGAGGGGTTTGGTAAATAAGGATCGTTTCATGTTTGGGTTAATGGAATTACAGGCATTGGATTAGCCTATTTCAAAATTCAAACAGACCGTGGATTTATTTGCCATCCCACATTCGGGGGAGCGCAACTCATTTTGTCGCTTTTGAAAAATTACACCGCGTAACCAAACGCCCGGCAATACGGCGCCAGCCGCTCCTGCACTGGTGCCAACGCGACCGCGTAATGCTCCCACCGCCCCATCGCCCGCTGGTAAACCGGCTGCGTCACATCGTGGTACGTCGGCGCGTAAAGCACCTTGCGGCGGGCGGTTTCGTAAGAACGCGCCTGGTCCGTGTGCCACTGGAGTCCCAAAAATTCCGTCACTTTGCGGCCCTCCATTTCCAAATCCGCCACCACATCCTCGTAACGCGATTCAATCCAGTCGAACCCACCCAACTCGCGCACCCGGAGCCACACATCCATCAAATCCGCGTAATGTTTGGCGGTGCGTTCGAGGCTCAAAAAATTCGCGTTCGTCGCATTCAGCATGATGTTTAGAAAAAAACAACTGACAATCACATCGCGCGGATCGCGCAAGGCGATGATCACCTTCAATTCTGGAAACACGCGCAACCAGACATTCAGCGACATGGTCGGCGACGGATTTTTATCCACCAGCACGCGCTGCGCCGGCTGGCCGGGCACCTCGCGCAACAAACTTTTTACATAGCGTTGGCGCATATCTCGCCGCCGCACGGCAGCCAATTGGTCCAGTTGCACGGCGGCCGCAGTGTGTGGCTTGAACCCAAGGGGCATTTCCACCTCTTGATGAAACGCGGCCGGTTCGTCGAAGGCCAGCACTGCCGGATTCGCGTCCAAAATTTGTTCCAACAACGTCGTACCGCTGCGCGGATGCCCGCCGAGAAAAGCGATTTGATAATTTTCGCGCGACGCCGGCACTTCCTGTCGCCAGCGCCGGATCATTTCCGGCGTCAGCCCTGCCAGCATTTCGCGCCGCCGCCGATCACTTTCATCATAAGCCTGCTCCAATTGCGTCGTGTCAGTGATAGTGCGCACCTGTGCCTTGGCCTTGAGCAACCAGCCGATGGCTTCATCGTATTGGCCGAGTTGATCTAGCACCACACCAAGCAAATGCGGTGCGGCGTATTTCACATAGGGATATTGCGGATCATCGCAGATCAAATCGCGCAAGGCGGTTTCCGCCTCGGTATTTTTCTTTTTCCGATGCAGCAGCAAAGCGCGAAAATATCTCGCCTGATCGTCGCGCGGATGCTGGGCAAGAATGGCTTCGACGCAATCCCAAGCCTCGTCCAGTCGGCGCTCCTTCTCGAACCACACAGCCAAACTAATCCGCGCATCCACGGAATCCGGATCGACCGCCACGGCGGCTTCGTAACAGCTTCGCGCCGCGTCAAGTTGCCGCAGTCCTTGATATTGCATCCCGATCATGCTCAACAAACCGGCGTTCGGTCCGGCCAATTCGCGGGCGCGAAGATAAGCTTGATGAGCTTGGGTAAAATCCAATTGCCCCGTCGCGGCGTTGCCGAGTTCAAACCACAACTCTGCCACCCCCGGATAGCGGCGCACCAGATCACGATACGCGGTCAAAGCGGCATTGTGACCCCCGGCGAGCAACTGCTCCTGCGCCTTTTGCCAGCGGCTCACGTCGCGGGAATTGCTCTGGAGCTTCATCCGGTCGTAATTCATGGGAAGAATGAAATGTGAAAAAATTCAGGTCAGTGCAAGTCAAACCGCTTGGCCGGTAAAAAATTTATTATCCGCCGACCAACTTTACGGAACGATTTCCAAAATCGTTTTCTGCCGAATGTCCGCCGATGAAGCGCCCACCAGCACGTCGTACCTGCCGGGATCGACCACGAAACCATGTTGCATTTCGCTCCAGTAAGACATTTTCTCGCCCGCCAGAACGAAGGTCACGATGCGCGTCTCGCCCGGCTGCAAATGCAAACGCTGGAAACCGCGCAGTTCTTTCGCCGGACGCGGCACGCGACTGTGCCGGGCGTGAAAGTAAAGCTGAACGACTTCGTCCCCCGCCCGGCTGCCGGTGTTGGTGAGAGGAAATTGAATTTGTACCGTGCCGTCCGCCGGCATTTTCGCGGCCGACATTTTCAGCGCGCCATAACGAAACGTTGTATAACTCAAACCATGACCAAACGGAAACAGCGGCGCGCCGTGCAAGTACATATATGTAAAACCTTTCGTAATATCGTATTCATCCAGCGGAGGCACTTGCGACTCCGAGGCATAAACCGTGTGCGGTAACCGGCCCGCCGGATTTACGTCGCCAAACAAAACCGCCGCGATAGCGTGACCACCTTCCTCGCCCGGCCACCACGCCTGCAACAACGCGGGAACATTTTTGGCCAGCCACGGCACCGTCAGCGGCCCGGCGCTCATTTCAACGACAATGGTTTTCGGATTCGCCGCAACAACCGCTTCCACCAAGGCTTCTTGCGTGCCAGTCAATCCCAGCATTTTGCGGTCGCGCGCTTCCTGCTCGACGGCAGCGGTAGTACCAACAAAAACCACGGCGACATCCGCTGCGCGCGCCAGTTCCACCGCTTGACGGCGCGCCGTCGTCGGATCTGCCGCTGCCGGCGCCGATTCCTTGGCCCACGGACCGCGTGAGTCGCCCTCCACCAAACCGCCGAGTGCGTGCGTCACCGTAATCCCAGTGCCAGCACGCTCCACCATTCCCTGTAACGCGGTGACCGACCGATCCGGTTTACCGTTGTAATTATTCAGCAAAACGCGATCTGCCAGCGGGCCGATGACCGCGATGCGCTTGATTTTTTCCGGATTGAGTGGCAACAGTCCGCCGTGATTTTTTAATAGCACTATCGCTTCTTCCGCCGCTTGCAATGCGACCGCGCGATGCTCCGGACTGCCAATCACGTTCGGAGAAATCCGGCTGTACGGCACGGCGGCAGGCGGATCAAATTCGCCCAGCCGAAACCGGACGCGCAACACGCGCGTCAACGCATCATCCAAGCGGGCCAGCGAAAGTTTGCCATCGCGCACGGCACCGGGAATATTATCTTGAAATTCCTTGTCCGAAAAATCGCAGCCGGCCATAAGACTTTTCGCAACGGCGTCCTCGTAGGTCATCTGCTTTTTCTCGTGTCCCTCCACCATGGTGCGCACGCCGCCAAGATCGGAAACGACAAAACCATTGAAGCCCCAATCTTTTTTCAAAACCTCGGTAAGCAGCCACTGGTTGATATTGTTGGGCGTGCCGTTGATGGCATTGTAACTAGCCATGATGGACTGCGCGCCGCCTTCGACGATGGCCGACCGAAAATGCGGCAGCCAGTATTCATGCAGCATCCGCTCGGAAACCACGGCATTTAATTTCTGCCGGTCCGTTTCCACATTGTTCACTGCGAAATGTTTCAGCGTCGCGGCAATTTTCAAATAATGCGGATCGTCGCCCTGCAACCCTTGGACATAGCTGACCGCCATGCGACCGGTCAAAAAGGGATCCTCACCCCACGCCTCGTGATTCCGGCCCCAGTACGGATTCCGTTCGATGTTGATGACCGGCGCGCGATAAATCAGGCCTTTGTGTTCGCCCGGCGCATTTGGATCGGCATGCCAGCCGTTGTAAATCGCCCGCGCTTCATCCGACAACACCGTCGCCACCGCGTGCACGAGATTAGTGTCCCACGTCGCCGACATCGCGAGACAAACCGGAAAGAGCGTCGTTGGCCGATCCCACTTCACACCGTTTAAGCATTGATTCCACTGGTCGGCCCGTAGGTTGAACCGCTCCAGCGTCGGTCCGCGATGGTTCAGCAAAATTGCTTTTTCTTCCAACGAAAGTCGCGCAATTAAATCCGCCACGCGCCGTTCCACCGGCTGGTTGAAGTCGAGATACAGCGCATTCGTCGCCGGCTCGGTGGCGAAAAGCGACGGGCAAAACAAAATTGCCGGCAACAGGAAGCGAAACAGTTTACCGTAATTGCGATGGTGGGGAAACGTGCGGGAGCAGCTCATGATAATTTATTTTTGCAACCGAAAATACTGGGCCGCGCTCGTCACCGGCAGATTGATTTGCCATTGATTGCCGTTGATTTGCGCGGCGCTCGCGGCCGGCACCCAGTTGGCGGGCGCCAGATTCGTCGTGGTCATCACAGTGAAACCGGCGGACGCCACCGGCCAAGTCAGCGTCAGATTTCCTCCGGCCACGATCGCACTGACGGACGGGCTGGCGAGAGTCAATAGTTGATTCGGCCCCAGCACTTGCGTTGCGGCCACTTCCGCCGCACTCAAGGCGCCTTTGTAAATACGAAATTCATCGAGCGTGAAATCCGCGTACGGATCGCCGCTGTACAGCGAGCGGCCGACAAAACTGTAAACGTCGTTGACCGCAGTGAACGGCGTCGTCACCGAATTATTGATACCGGCGAGCACGCCATTCGTGTACAGCGCTACGGAGTTGGCCGGCGGATTGAAAACCGCGGTCACATGAAAATTGGTGTGGAAGCTAAAATCAAAATTTCCGTAGGCATTCTGCTCGCTGGAATAATTACCGCCGCTGATCGCAATACGGCCAGCGCGCGGCGCGCAGAAAATATAATTCGTGCCGGAGGTGCCCAACGAATTGCCGAATCCAAAGAAAAAACAATTCACGGGCAATTGATTCGGAAACGTTGCCCACGCCTCGACGGTGACCGCCGCATAATTGCTGATGATTCCCGCCGGCAATTGAACGTATTGCGATGCTGCCGCCGCCAATGAAAGTTGGCCGGCGCTCCAAGTGCCACCGCGCGGCAACGTGCCATTGCCGGGTTGGCCGCCGACGGAATCCGTGACATTGGTGCCAGTTGTTTCCCCAAATGAATAGCGGTGAACGAGCGCGCTGGGCACTGAAATCACTTGCACTGTTTGCGTCGCCGCCAAACCCAAACTCGCATAGCTGACGCTGATGCTGGTGGTGCCAGACGCGACGCCGGTTACGTTGCCGGCCTGATCCACCGTCGCGATATTGGTGTTCGCCGAAAACCAACTGAGGGCGTGATTAGCGTTGGCGGTGAGATTGATCGTGTTGCCGGCCAACTGGCCCATGAACGTCGAGGCCACAAGTTGGCCGCTATTCAACGGTGATGGAATCTGCAGCAGCAGATTCGTGTACGTCGTGACGCCGCTGGCATTCAGGCGTAGGATGGACAGCGAATTCGCCGGCAGCAGCAGGTTAAAATTTGTTCCCGCAATAGCTAATGTATTCGTGACGGGGAAAATTTTGGTTGGCGCGGCAAAAGAATTTTCATCCGCCGCGCTGGCAGATGTCAGTTGAATGAGCGAGGCATTGGTGGCAACGCTGCTGACGCCGGTGATATTAAACGTCGTGGCGATCGGTGAGTTGTAAGGATTGACGGCTTTGACGACGATCTGGCCGGCAGCGCGAGCAAAAGTGGACGACGCGACGAGGCCGCTGGGATACGCGGTGGTTTGCACGAGCGTGTTGTTCAAATAGCACTGCACCATGCCATTCGTGAGCACGACGCGAAGGTTGTACCAGGTATTCGTGGCCAGCGCCGTCTGCGCCGCTTGCGCGAGGATGGTTTTGCCGCCGCCGGCCATTTGTTCGATGCCGTCGAGCGTGTTGCCCCAGCCGCCGACGTTCCACCACGTCCAGTTATTGTCATCGAGAAAATTAAACAGCACCAAAAAACCTTCGGCGCCGGCGACTTTCCGCGCCTGCACAGAAATGGTGTAGTTCGCCCAGTTCGTACTGCCGGCAGTGGCATAGCAATCAGCGACTTGCGCGGTCTGCTGGTAACAACCGTTGTTGGTGCTCCAAGTGCCGTTGAACACGCGCCAGCCATTCGTGCCCTGATTGACAAAATCGCTTTGGTACAACGTCACGCCATTGCTGGTCACCACGAGATTCGTGTATTGCACGGAAGTGTTCCACGAGCCGAGACCGATGCCACCGTGCAGCGTGCTGGCGGCGGCATTGGTGGCGAGAGCGATGGTGGCAGGCAGAACTGCTTCGCCGCGATTCTGGCTAAACAATTCCTGCACATAATACGACGGCGTGCCAAAAACCGCGCGACCGCTGTCGTAATAAATCAAGTCGGGCGCCCATTGAATGCCGTTCACATTCGCAAACAGCGGCGCGTACGACGCCATTTGGACGAGGTCAGAATTGCGTTCCATGCCCGTCATGAACGCCGCTTCGCCCAAAGCCGCCGCGAGGTTGCCGTAGGTGCCATAGCCCGTGGTCACGGCGTATTCCCCGACAAATACCTTCGGCCCGCTGCGGCTGTAGTTGTCATATTTCGTCGCGTAGGAAATGAACGTGGCCGGACTGGAATAATAATGTTCATCCATGATTTCCACCGGCCGGCTGGTGGGAATGGACGGGCTGCCCCACACCGGTGAAATCAAGTGCATCGTCGGATAATTCGATTTGATGGCATCGTAAAACACTGCGTAGCGCGGATCGTAATACGCGCCGCCGTTTTCATTGCCGATTTCCATGAACTTCAAATGGAACGGCGCCGGATGGCCGTTGGCGGCACGCAGCGCGCCCCACGTCGTGTTGGTGTCGCCATTCGCATACTGAATCGCATCCAGCGCGTCCTGCACCCACGGACCGAGTTGCGCGAGGGGCACGGTGTTGTTGGTACTGCCATTATAACCCAACGCCAGGCCGGCGTTGATGCCGTACAATGGTTCCATCCCCATGTCTTCGCAATATTGCAAAAACTCATGATAACCAAAACCATCCGTGGACCAATAACCCCACGCGTCATTAAAATGGCCCGGGCGCAGCGCCAGATCGCCAATCGTGGTTTTCCAGCGGACGGAGTTGGTAAGATTGTTGGCTTCGATAAAATTGCCGCCGGGAAACCGCAAAAAAGACGGTTGCAAAGCGGCAAGCAAGTTGGCCAGATCCAGCCGCAGCCCATTGGTCCGATTGTGAAAAGTGGCATGGGGAAAAAGCGAAATCAGATCGAGCCAGACCGTTCCGTTATTCGCGAGACTCAGAACCAACCGCGCATTGGTATCCGAACCGCTGGCCACGAGCGTCCCGCTCAACCGCTGCCAGTTCGTCGTCAAGTTGCCAAACGCCGCCTGCGCGTAAAGCCGGCTGCCATCGGCACTTTCCAGTCGTGCCCCCAGCGGACCGGCAAAACCATTCGTGGCCACAACGTAAAAACTCAAATCGTAGCTCGCACCGGCTTGCAGCGACATGCCCCAGAATCCCGCATTGCCCGCGCCAACCGTGCCGGTGCCGGCTTGCTTCGTCAGCTTCAGCGAATTAGGCAGGCTGGCGTTCAACGGCTGGCTCGCGTCCACGGCCATCGTTCCCACGCCAGTGCCTTGCGTCACCAGCGTCCAATAAGTCGCGTTCGTCGCCGAATAAAAAGCGCGGTTGCGAACCATCTCGGCGTAAATTCCGCCTTCGCCGGCAAAATTAATTTCCTCAAAAAATATTCCGAAGAGATTCGAGCTGACCACGGCGCCCGGCTGGCCGGCTTGAATCGTCACCGTGGCGGCCGTTTGCGCACCGGCCACGCTGGCAACAAACCATGAAAACGCGAACAAAATATTTAGCCTGCCACGGTGAGACATAGATTTCAAACAGGCTACCGCAAAAAAAACGAGCCGGCGAAATATTTCTCCAACACTAACTTTCCGCTCATGAAAAACTTAACCGACCAACCTGTAAAAACGCGGCCGGACTGGGAAGATTAAGAATAGGTTTGGGAACTTTTGGGCTTTTTAGCGGTTGGCGCAAAATAAGTTAATGCCCAGTTATACCACCTTTAATCCTCCGCTATGTAGGGGTAGCGTCCATTGAGCCATACCTTGCGATCCTGGCATCCGCAAGTCCGGCCGGCCAGCCGTTCCCACCAATGCGCCGCCCGGTCGGCCCCCAAACCGTGAAGCAAACGTTCCAAAGTATCGCCTGCGCCCGCTTCCCCCGCTCGACGATGCCGAGCAACCCATTGAATCACTAACGGCCAAGGCTGGTTGGCAATTGGCTGGGGTGATGCCGCCGGCATCCGGCCTGGTTGAAGGAAAAAGCTATGCATTGGGGCAATTAACCACCTGTTGCGCATAAACCCCGGCAAAACGACATGCGCTGCCGGGCGCGGCGGCGCCGCAAAGCCGGGAACGAAGCGCCCACGGGGTGTCAATCGCGGCGGGATTCCCGTTGTCGGTAAACCCAATATAAGCCGGTGGCAGGGCCACGTCGGCGCCGGTATGATCGACGGGTGATAACCAACCCAAAACAATACCCGTGGGCAAAGCCGGCGGTGTCTCGTTTTGCGCGGCCCCATAATTGGCCGGCAGAGCGATACGAGCTTCGACCACCGGGGCGTGCGGATAATAGTGCGTCGTGTCGCTATTATCAGGGCAGCTACCATCATCCATTTTCCAGTCAAAATCAGAGCCGCATGGCTGGTGAGGCGGTTGCCACCAGATACTCGTCATGGTGGTCTGAACGTAGCCCTGCCAGCGCGAGCCGTATCGCTCGTCTAAAGCGAAGCTGGACGGGAAGGCAATCGTGCTGCCGTTGGGCCACGTTTCGCCATTCGGGGAGATGCAAACTACGGCAGGACAACAGGGTTTGAATGGGACGCAACCTTGCGCCTGCGAAAAACTGGCAAACCCGTGGTTTTGGGTGGGCCGCGATACTTGCGTGCCGGTACAATCGAGCACCCCAGTGAGCCGGGTATATTCGGCATTGGTCCGCCGATCAAACAACCATTGCAAAGTAATGAAATCACCCTTCGGATAAGCATCCGCAAAATAGTATTTTCCCCCATCTGTGGTGCCATCGTTTAAGCGGTAGGGCGTGGCCCAAACCGCCGCCTGAATCGTGCTATAAGCAACCGCCACGGTAACGTGCCCATCATCGAGTTTGGTAATGGCGATGTTGGACGCCAAAACGGACATGCCGGCATCGTAAATATTAATGACATCGCTCGTATGCAAATAGGTGGCATCAAGCGCCAGATGGACGGGGTCACCAGCCGTCACGGCCGTGACAGCAACGCGGCCCAAAATCCCCGGCGCATTCGGCCAGCGCAAACGACCAAAACAAACGGCGTCGTCACCACTGCGCGACGCCCAACCGGTCGGCAAATCATAAACCTTGGTGCCCAGCGTTACCGTCGTGCCGCTTCCCGTAATGTGGTAAAACCCGCCGACGACAGCACCGCCCCAAATACCGCTCGTATCCACCAACGTTTGCGGGCTGCCGCTGGCATCGGTCAACGTCAACGTGGCGCCGGTTCCACTGCCGCTTATTGCCGTGGCGCAGAACACTAGTACATCATCGTAAAAGAAGCGCATCGCGCCGGCCGGCTGGCCATAATTTTCCGAAGGCCAGCGCTCCGCAACCTCGGCATATTTCATGCCCACCAAAGCACCATTCGTATTGGCCAGCCCCGAATAATCATGCTGCGCCACGACCGTGGGATCGGCGTACATCAAAGAAGCGCCGGGCGGGGTGCCGATAGCAAAATAATTGTTGGTCCACTGCGTCGCATTTAATGGCAGTTGGGCGCCCGTGGCAGAAATGTAATTGGCGAGCGACATCCCATAACCGTATTCGTACCAATCAAAGTTTACGTCCCCCGAACCATCATCCGTGTGGCAACCACGCCAATCCGAAAAGTCGAACCGGAAATAATCCACATACCCTGCCGGGTTGGGGGCGCCTTGGACGCTGCCATCGACCATTTGCACCAAGTCGGTCGCGCAAAGATTGGTATCGGCCGCGTATCGCCAGTAAAACGCATCCGGGTCAAACCAGTTCATTTGCGCGTAGGTCGGCACCCAAGCGACCGGGCCGGAATACAGCGTGGGATCGGTGTTATACGGACGCCCCTGCGAATCATTGTTGGCCGCGCCATCAATCGTGCGTGTGCCAAATGCGCCCGAGACGGGCGGGCCGGCCGCGTAATCCGGACTCGACCACGGCGCGTTGCCATTGGCATCGGTGATCGGGGAACGCAGATCGTCAACCGTATAACAATTTAAGGCCGCGACGGGTGAAGAATTCCGCCGGAGTTGCAAGCGGGAAACCAGCGGCGCAACTTGCAAATAACCATCCGTCCGCCACGGATATAAATGGTCGTCGTTTAACGGCCAGTGGCTCAGCAGGCTCACCGCATCGGCGTAGAGCGTCGCGGCCGAATTCTCGCCCGATAGAGATAGATTAAGCGAGCCGGAATAGTTCAAAGACTGGTAGCCAAACCCTTCGGACAAAACAAAATAATTGATTTCGTAAGCGATGGACCACGAATAACCCGTGTTGGTTCGGGTTACGGTAATGGCAATGGTCGAACCGGTGCTGGGGGCCGTAATGCCAAGGAAATCGACGCCCAACCGGCCCAGCCCTGGAATGCGATAAGAAAGATAATCATAACTCAGGCTCACCGAAAACCCGCCCGCATTTGGCGGCACTACAATCTGTTTATTTGCCGGCGCGAAACCGTTCCAGAGCGTGACGGCTTGAGCGATCGCGGGAATGTGCGTTGGGCAATGAACATCGGTGGCAATATCTGCATCGATGACACTCGTACCGCACTTGGTATTGGTCTGCACGCCGGTGTCGTAATTCGCCGTCCAGCCGGCCCGCGCGACCAAATGTTTTACATGGGGATAAGCGTGCGCGCCGTATTCATCGAAGTAAGTATATTCATCTGTGTTCACGCCCACGCCGCAGGTGGTTATTCCGCTGTTGCGATCGACCGAACGGGTGCCGTAACCCGAGGCCGTCACGTCATAATCTTGCTGGTAAGAACCGGCCGTATAAACCCAAGTGCTCGGATCACCCGGATCAGGCGTCGTGGTCGTATAAGCCGCCGAAAAACCCGTGGCGTGGTAACTTGCCGAAACGCCCAGATTCAAATATTTGATTTGGTCCGGCGTCAACTGCTGGCCCTCGTAAGTCGAATAACTGTAGGTCGTAATGTAATCGACCGGCGCCACCAACGGCAATTGTCCGGGATCGCCGGCATGACTGCCGGGCGCGTTGCCATTGCTGTCGGTGGTCAAGGTGCTGCAAACCGAATCCGCGCAGCCGGCCGGATCGTGCGATAACCAGCCGAAGACGCCATTCCATTGCAGCACCACGGCCACATTTTTGAAACCGGACTTGTAACAAACATTGAAATTGACCGTGCCATCGCCGCTGTTATGCCGAAATGTTTGCGGAGCGGGATTGACCTGGCCACTGACGAGCGTGAATTGATATTGCCCCGTGCCAATCCAGGCGGCCGGCGTGGCGGGACTCGTCGGCGGTTGCGTGCAATTCGGCTGGGGCGTCTGGTTATAGATTTCGTAAGGGGCAATCGCCGCGCCGCCGGCCGGATTCGGAACCGTCGTGATATTGACATATTTATTAATGCCAAAATCACCCGCCCGCACATGGCGATAAAGCGGCGGGTCAAAATACAACGGCGGGTTTTTCCACCCGCCGCACGGGGCGCGAAAAGGCACCCCCACTTTGCGCTCCTGAGTCATGGCTTAGTGTAAGTGCCCGTGCGATGGACAATGTAATAAACCAAATTGCAGTTTTCATCATACGCCGTGTGCTCGGTCGGCTGCATGATTTTGGGATTGCCGACCACCGTCGTCGGCGTGGTGGCCGCCAGAATCTGGGTAATCAGATTCGCGTCTAAATTACTATGTCCGGTAACCGGCGACGTCGGATCGCCGGGGGAGGCGTAATCGATCAAGGAATGTTGCGATTCCACCGAAAGCCCCGCCACACTATTGGCATCCGGCGTATTAAGCGCCATGTCCACGGTATTATTACCATCGCCATAGCCCGTGGCGCGGACGCTGCTGGCAATGTACAGCCGGCGGTAGCGAAAGAATTGCAACATGGAATTCCAGTCCTGCGGTTGCAAATGTTTGGACGGACCGATTTCGATTTGAATGTGATTCGTCATCAGGTCAATTTCCGTGCCGGCCACGGTCATATTCGCCGTCGCCCAAGCGGTCGCGCCGCCGGAAAAATTTAAAACGTTCCAGGGGCCGATGAGCTGAACCAAAGGGGGCGTCGGCGTGCTGGCATTGGGCAAACCGGGATCAATAATCTCATGCTGGCCATCGTAATCCAAAGCCGCGCGCGAATTATAAATATTCTGGGCGAGATTGCTGACTGGGGTTTCCGCCAACGCGGTAAGCTGCGTACCGACAAAGGGCGTCACGCCCGCTGGGGCGTTAGTCAGGGTAACATGGCAATGCAGCTCGTGCGTGTTAGCTTTTTTGACCAAGTTGCCATTTAGGTCCGTCTCGGCGGGCGTGCTGCCGACCACATCCCATTCGGCATATTGGACTTTAACTTTGATGTGCGCCCGCACGGCATTGATTTGCGTGCTGCCGTTTTTCATCCAAGCGTGATAGCTGCCTTTCACGATCCGGTTGGGATAGGCAGATAAATCAATCGGGTTCCCGTTGTCATCCGTTACAGTCGCATCGGCAATCGTGTTCGACCCGAAGCGGGCGCGAAAATCCGCCAACCGATCCGCTTCCCCACCGCGTTTGCTTGCCCACCATGCCCTCTTAGCGGCATGGCTGCCGCCCACGCAAGCGAGCGGTTCACAATCCAGCGTTCCCGTTTCCGAAGTTACGGCCGCCCCCGTCAAATCAATCGGGCACACTAAAGCGAAAGGCATTTGGCCATTACTACTGCCGCCCACCGTCGCGGGATAAACATCATTGGTCCACGTCGGGGCCGGCTTCCCATTATAGGTGTTATTGATTTGGTATTGCAGCACCACTTGCGGCGGCACAAGGTCATAGCGGGGCGTGAAACCCTTGCTCGAATGATGCCGGCGACCGGCGCTGTCGGTGCCTTTGTACAGCAACGTGATTGGCCCCGGCCCGGTGCCGGTGGGCGAGGACAAGGCCGCGAGATTGGCCCGCGTCCGAATATGCAACGTGGGGGTGGACGTGGAACCATCCACCCACACTTTGGCGTCCGGAATGGGTTCCAAACATTTCAAAATGGCATCCCAACAACTGATGGCGCGGCAGTGATAATAATTCAGGAACCACCCGGAATAATCAATGGTGCCGGCCGTGATAGCGATGCCGCACGCGGCGGCATAACTGATGATTTGATTAATTTGCCATTGGACCGACTGATACGTGTTGGGCGACCAGGAATTAATATCCATAAACAACACGCAACGGGAAACCCAAGCCGGCGCGGTGGGGGTGCTCGCAATATTCCAAAGTTGTTGGAATGTGGTGTTTTGCAATAGCCAAATGACATCCTTGAACACGAGCGTAATGCCCTGGCCTTTGCCATCGACATCCGCCGGCTGCGTGGTCTGGTACCCGACAAAAACAAAACCCGTGCCGGACCAACTGCCGGCGGCAAACACGCGATTCTGTTTGATGGTGACTTTGGCTTTGAAAGGAAACGGAATGGACCCTTCCGGGGCGGCGCCGGCCATGCGAAACGAAAATTGGGTGGGACTGCGGTCGCGCGTTTTGATTACGGGGCGGGCCGTAAGACCCCAAGCGGCAGCCGCTTGTTCCACCGGGCCGCTGCCGTTGTCATAGGTTATGGTCCAGATGCCAGGCATAAATTAGCCACCCGCCATTATATTGCGAGCCGAATTATGCTGCGCGGAGAGCGCGGCTAATTCTCTTTGAAAAGCGGCCTCGCGGGCCTGCTGAGTTGCCATCATACTTTTTAACGTGGCGAGCACTTGATTGGAGCTTACGGCATGGCCACTCATAACTTCGGCCAAATGCCGGATATGTTCCATTTCATTGGCGGCCAATTTCCCCCCCGACTGCAATACTATTTGGGCATGTTCAGCGGCAGCAAAATCCCCTTGGGCTTGCGTCGTGGCCGAGGGCGCAGTACTGGTGGCGTGCGGGCTAAAATTATAGCGCCACGGCGTGGGATTAACGGTGGGCGCCGGCGCGCTAGACCCGACCGGACGGGCGGTGGCCGGAAAGATATTACCCGGATCGGGCAACCCAGCTTTAATCGCAGAACTGCGGAGGTCAAGATTCTGGACGGCGGCGGCATTATTTATTTTTGCGGCCGCATCGGCTTGCATTTGGGGCAAAGTGCGCGTGAGCTCTTCGACGGAAGCAGAAAGTTTGCGCACGGCTTCCTCGGTGGCATCCAATTGCTTTTTTCCCCGTTCGGCATTCAGATCAATCTTGAATTGTGATTCCTCGAGAGCACGTAATTCCTTTTTCCCATTGGCCACTTGATTTTTTGCGTCATCATATTTGGCCCATGCCGAAACGCTCTGACTTCCAACGTCATGCACCAAGAACAGCCGTGCCTCACGCTCTTCGGCGGTTGATCGATAGCCGTGAAGCGTAGTGTACTTTTGGAGAAATCCCTGCAATTGTGAAAACATCTCCGTATGAGACTCGTTGCCTTTCCGCTGCTCGGCCGGGATTATGTCGTTGAAAAATCTTTCCAGTTTGCCGGCGTTTTCGTCGGAAACTTCTCCCAGAACCCAACTGCCCTTCGGCTTGGCTAATTCTTCGAGGGTTTTTTGGGCATCCTCAATATTTTGCTTTGCCGTCTCTTTTCTTTTTTCGTGCTTTTCTTTGGCTGCCGCCGAGGCTGCGGCATTGCTTTCATCCGTAGCCAAATCCCCTTGTGCCT
>TBL_comb47_HYPODRAFT_10003264_pt1 | contig 19349 bp, 12 predicted proteins | sample TroBogypolimnion_40_FD_10682 | JGI IMG/M metagenome (IMG submission 10682) | reverse complement strand
CAGGCAGATATTTGGTTTTTTTCCGTTGGCGCATCATTTCGAGGGTCTCGTAACCATTCATTCCCGGCATCTGCACATCAAGAATAGCCACTGCAAAATCTTCCTTTAAACATTGTTTTAAAGCCTCTTCGCCAGAAAAAGCCCTGACCATATCCACCTCAAAATCTTCAAAGATAGCTTCAAGGCTGATCAGGTTTTCCAAAAGATCGTCAACAATCAATATCTTAGGTCTCATCTTCATCCTTATTTTTTATATAACCAAATTTTCAACATCGCAAATAGTTTGTCCTCATTGAGCGGTTTAGAAAGATAATCGTTAGCCCCGTTCTTTAAGGCATTTTCATAATCCTCCTTCATGGCTTTAGCTGTGAGGCAAATAATTGGAATATCCTTAATTTCAGGTGTTTTACGAATAACCTGCATCGCTTCGTAACCATTCATGACCGGCATCATCACATCCATCAAAACCAGATCAATCGCTTTATTTTCTTTCAGCATAGCAATCGCCACTTCGCCATTTTCAGCCTCAAAAACCTCTATTTCCCGCTCTTCCAGTATTTTCCCCAGTGCAAAGACATTTCGAATCTCATCATCAACCACGAGGATTTTTTTCCCTTTAAAGAGTATATCCTCCTGCACTGAAGGGGCTTTGATTTTCTGTTCCGAAATGGTCTTGGAAACCTGGTGCAAAAACAATGTTACCTCGTCCATTAACCTTTCATCTGACTTTAACCCTTTTAAAATGATTGCATTGGTATAAGCTGTCAACACCCGGTGTTCCTCTTTTGTCAACTCTTTACCAGTATAAACGATCACCTTGGGAATACTTATCTTATTAACTTTCAGTTTTTCGAGCAGTTCCTTTCCAGAATAGTCGGGTAATCCCAGATCTAAGATTACGCAATCGAAATTCTCCCTCGACAGAAGTTTAAATGCCTCCTCTGCGAAGCCTACTTCCTCAATATAAAGATTGAGGTCCGAGAGTAAGTCCCTGACAATTTTCCGGGTTGCAATATCGTCCTCAACAATAAGAATTCTTTGGGAAGGGGAAAGAAAATCACTTTCAAGAGACTTCAGTGCATCAGCAAATTCAATCGTTTCCAGTGTCTTTAGCCCATTTTCCTCCTTGGAACCGTGATATTCAATAGGTGTAATGATATGTACGGGGAGCTTGCTGATTAAAGTGTGCAGTTTTAGCAATTCATAATTGGCTTTGTTACTGGCCAGATCACCTGCCAGCAGGACAGCCTTTGGATTAAATTCCTCCGCAAGAAGAATCCCGTCAACAATTGAAGCGGCTACGATCACCCTATAATTCTTCGCCCTAACTTGTTGCATATACTTCTCAGCCTGTGGCTTCGATGAGTGAATGACCAAAACGGTCCTTCCGTTTGCCGGTTCAGACCGATCATCGTTCAGAAATAAAGGCAAATTTTTTACACTGGCTATTTCAGCATCAATGACAAGACCTGTATTCGCAGGTGGGTTGACTGAAACATTTTCGGAAAGGACCGGAATTCCACTATTGGTTTTTTCGACCTGGCGGATGGGTAGATACACGAAAAAAGAGGAGCCTTTGTTAACAGAACTCTCAAGTTGAATTTCACCCCCAAGCATCTTAATTAATTCACGCGAAATCGAAAGCCCTAATCCTGTGCCACCATATTTGCGCGAAATACTTCCATCGACCTGCTGGAACGCTTCAAAGATCGCCTCGAGTTTTTCAGCCGGAATGCCAACGCCGCTATCCTCGACCTTGATACAGCAGCAATTGGACTTACTTAGGCCTTGAGCCGTAAAATTAACTGCTGGGGCAGGCAATATAAATTCAACACTGATCTTACCTGCACTTGTAAACTTAAATGCATTGGAAAGGAGGTTTTTAATAATCTGCATTAACCGATATCGGTCGGTTTCGATCTGATCCGGAAACCCAGCGTCGATGGCTACCTCAAAAATCAGGTGCTTATCTTCAGCAATTGGGGTAAAGACAGAAATGATCTCCTCCCTGATATCAGAAGAATTGATCAGACCAAATTCAAAAGTCATTTTCCCAGCTTCTATCTTTGAAAGATCAAGCACTTCATTAATTAAATAGAGCAAGTCGGTGCCACTTTTATAGATAATCTTCGCGGATTGGACCTGATCGGGAGTGAGATTTCCTTTCTTATTGTTTGACAAGAGGTTAGATAAGATCAATAAACTATTTAACGGAGTCCTTAGCTCATGCGACATATTGGCCAAAAATTCCGATTTGTACTGGCTTGATTGTTGCAACTCCTTTGCATTAAATTCAAGTTTATCTTTAATTTCGGTTAATTCCCTGTTTTTATGGCTAATATCATCTTTCTGAATTTCAAGTTGCCTTGTTCGCTCCTCGAGTTCTTCATTGGCAACCCTCAATTCCTCCTGTTGCACCTGCAACCTTTTTTCACTTTCGGTAAGCACTTTTGTATGCTCGGTCAATTCTTCATTGGCCACTCTCAACTCCTCCTGCTGAACCTGGAGTTCGCTCGACTGCTCCTGAGTTTTTAGGAGCAGCTCATTTGTCCGCACAAGGTTTATCGCAGAACTGAGGTTGATGGCGATGATATCGGCAGCCTGTTTAATAAAGTTGATTTCCAGTTCGGTATATTTGGTCAATGATGACAATTCGAGCAGACCGACCAATGTTTCATTAAAAAGCAACGGGACAATCACAATTTGACATGGTAGGTATGACCCTGACGACGAAAACGTAACATATGAATCAGCAGGTAAATCACTTATGATTGCCATTGATTTTTTCGCAGCAACCTGCCCTAAAATTCCCTCATTGAGTTTAATCCGGTCTTTCAATTTCTTAGGATCAAAACCGGAAGCCGAAAGCAATTTTAAAAATTGATATTCAGGATTATACAGATGAATACTCCCCAACTGTGCGTGAAGGAAGTCCATCATAAAGTCCAACGATTTTGTTGACAGATCAGTTAAGTTATGATCGCCTCCCAAAACCTCATTGATTGTATTTATTCCCGATTTAAACCAGAAATCCTGCACCGCCTTAATATTTGCTTCTTTTAACTTCGATACCATTACATTAAGAGCGATACTTAGTGCATCCCCACTTGATCGCGGGGTAAATATTTGGTCGTAATCACCTTCCGCAACTTTTTTTGTATGTTCGACCACATCCCGCAGCCCCTCCTGAATCTTGCGTGAAGAGGCGGCAAGTTGCCCGATTTCATTACTTGCCTGAAAATTCAATTCTGAATCCACATTTCCCAAAGCAACCTTCCTGAAGTTTTCAATCAACATCTGTACAGGATCAACAATTGAATTGGATATCAAATTCCCAATAAACAACAAGAGGATGAGCAGGACAATAACGATGATGAACATCGCGGCAAAGAGCATGTTCGATGCATAGTCGTTTAGGGATACAAAAATCCTGGCAAAATCGCTGTAAAAGTTCCTCATCTTGTCCAAATCGAGGGCAAGTTCACTACTTACAACAATTTTATCATCCTTTTGGTCCATCATCTGTTTCCTGATCTTTTCACCCAGCAAATATCCCTTCATCGTAATCTGCTGAGCTTCTGTGATTTTGCTTTTGCTGACCACCAAAAATAATTTGATCCGGCTAGTCAACAGATAAGCATTGTCCCTGTTATAATTAAAACCTTCTTTATAAGTATCATACAAAATATCAATACGCTCCTTTTCAGGCAATTGTAGCAACCGATCGATAATTGCAAAATTATAGGTCATTTTATTGGCAGTAGTTAATTGCAGGACAGCTGAATCCAATAACTGATGGTTACCAGACAAGCTTGAATTATAAAAGCGTTCTACTCCCATTTGAAAAGTATTGTTATGAACCCTTTCGGTATTAAAAACAATACTTAACAATTTACTGGTCTGAAAGGAATAATTGGAAATAAAGCCCAACGCTGCAATGCTTAACAGGGCGACCAAACTCATAATTCTAAGTTTGGTCCGGATTTTCAATTGGTTTAAATTCAGCATAACAAACGGTATTTATAAAAACCTAAAAGTATGAAAAGCCAACCTAATTAACATAGATTCAACAATAAAAATTTTAACAATTTAAATAAAACAGGCCATCCGAATCAAAAGAGTATGAAGGACACAATTCAGGTTCATTCTTTTTTCAGGCGCAACAAAACAATTTCAGGAGGGCAGAAAAACCGGACGGGTAGAAGTCCTGTTCCTACACCAGATGTAATATAGGATTGGGTATTACCGGAACGAATTAATCCATAGCGGTATTTCTGTCCGTATTCTGAAGGCAATACAGGTGCCCAGCCAAATAGGGTAACTTGTCCTCCATGCGTATGACCTGAAAGGGTCAGATCAATCAAGTCGGAGTGGATATTTTCCAGATAATCGGGGTGATGGGATATAAGAATTGCAAAATCAGATTTTTTAAGCCCTTTTAAAGTTTTTTCAGGCATTTGAGTATCATACCATAGATCACCTACACCGCCAATTTTAATACTGTCGCCCCCTTTTTTTACCCAATAGGATTCATTATTAACACTAATTATACCGCATTCTTTCATTTTCGCCTTAGTTAAATCCGGATCCGCCCGTTGGTCCTGATTTCCTAAAACACCATATATTCCCAACGAAGCCCGAAGTTTTCCCAACACGTTAAACAAGGGAGCGACATATCTTTGACGCATAAGAACATAATCGCCTCCCAACAAGATAAGATCAGGATTTAGTCGATTGATCCTCTCTACGATTCCGGTCAATTGGGGCGTTGTAAGAAAAAGACCATAATGAATGTCTGCAATAAAGACCATTTTAAGACCATCGAAAGCAGGTGGAACATCAGGAGATTTTATTTCAACTTCAGTGAGTTTAACCTGGTGGGCATTATAATATCCGTATGCCAAAAGCAGGATGAACAGTGAGAAGGTGACACATGTTTTCCAAAAAAAGCGATAAAATCTTTTCATTTTTATACTTTCCGCAATTTAATAATTCTGAAATTTCCATTGAAATCAGCCTTTATATCAGACATTGTTAACAAGTTGGTGTTTTTGACAATACTTTCAGCGTTGCGCGTAATATTGCTGAACAAAAAATTGGTAAAAGGATTCAATACCTTTCGCAACAGAGACAATGAATGACCTCTGGGCACAAATTTATCAAATATGGCAATGCACCCACCTGGTTTCAAAACTCTTTCGCACTCTTTCAAACAAGCCACCGGATCAGGGATTACAGCCAGGATCAAATGCAAAATAATTTTATCAAAGCTATTGTCCTTAAAATTGAGCTGCTGACCATCCATCACAAGGGCGGAAAGATTACGATTGAAAATAAAGTTCCTTTTCAACGTTCTTGCAATCATAACCGGAGTGATATCCGTAGCGGTAATCCTGCAATCTTCGGTAATGAATTCCAAATCCAAACCGGTACCAGCACCTACGATCAGAACATGATCGCCTTTTTGAATATCAAGTGCCCTGATTGATTTGTCCCTTGACCCGGAAAAAATCTTGCCTAAAATGTCATAACCAGGCGCATAAATTGTATAGCGGATTTTGTTCCATCGGTTTGTGCTGATTAAATGCCATTTTTTCATCACTGTTTTCCGATTTTGACCATCACCACTCCCTGAGACGGAACCATCGCACTAAATTTTTCCTGAAAACTTCCCAAATCCTTCTGACGCCAGAGGTCACGGACCATTTGTTTTCCTGTAAATTGGAGTGCTTTCCAGTCCACTGTAACTTCTGTTGCTTCTTTTCCCCTGTTAAACAGTCCAACGGCTTTGAATCCATCAGCCAATTCTTTCACCATGATGAAACAATTGTTTGGAAGCATGGTCACTTTTCCACCCTTCCCCAACGGATCCTGATCAATATCAAGAACTTCCGGATTGCAAAGGATATTGATCGTAAATTCATCGAGCTTTGACATATCGCCACTATAGATCAGCGGTGAGGCCATCAGGCACCACAACGACATATAAGCGTATTGCATGGCAGGAGGCATTGGTGTAAGATGGGGCAACCCCATTTTACCGGCATCGCCGATGAACCCGATCTGGATGTAATCTGGATCGTTCCAGGATCCGGGTTTGGAGTATTCCCCATGTTTACTGTTGTTGATCGCCACATCGAAAATCCGGTCCAATTCAAAACCCAGGTCACCTGAAGTCCTCCAGCATTGTGCACCAATCTCTTCGCCCCATTTCCAAACATCCCCCATCCCATATTGACAAAGGTTCAAAACAATATCGCGGTCAAGTGCTTTCAATATTGTCCCCATTTGCCTGTAAGGTTTTTGAAAAGCTTCAAGGCTCTTGTCATTTCCAGCAATTTGTCCATACGAACACCAGTCGTATTTGAGAAAGTCAAAACCCCATTCCGCAAATTGCCTGGCATCCTGTTCTTCGTGCCGGTAGGCCCCGGCAAAACCCCCACAGGTTAAAGTTCCAGGTGAGGTGTAGATCCCAGCCTTAAGACCCTTATTGTGAATATAATCTGTCAGGCCTTTCATATCAGGGAAATAATGGTTCGTGTTAATGTTCCCCCTGTCATCCCTTAATGGGCCGACGCGTTGCGGATCATTGTTCTTGGGTGCGTTCATCCAGCAGTCATCGATATTTACATATTGATATCCGACATCGGCCATACCACTTTTAATCATCACATCGGCAGCTTCGCGCATCATCTTATCCGTGACCCGGTCATAATGGGCATACCAATGGTTATAACCCATCGGAGGTGTCAGTGCCAACTGATCGCCAGCTACGATCTTAAAATTCCGCCTGGCTTTACCTTTTGAATTTCGTGCCTGAAGCTCAACAGAATATTCCCCTTTTTCCGGTGCCCTTCCTGTAATGAGGCCAGTTGCCGGATCAAGTTTCAATTCTTTGGGCAAACCCTTGGCCGAAAAAGTGATCGGCCGTTCCCCCTGACATGGAATCCGGTAGAGAAAATAGTGACCGGGCCGGCAGCCATAAACCATCGGGCCGTTGATGCGCGGCTGTGGCTTTGGTGCAGGTGTCAGGATTTCGTTAGCTGTTGCAGCACCTTTGCTTCCAGTGGAGGTACAATATATATCCATCGGAAATGCAGCCATTGTAACGACAAAAACCAACAATAAAACATAAACATCTGATTTACTTTTCATTGTAATTGCGGATTAACAAGGTTTATTTTGCAATTGAGAAAAATCCATTTTTTGGAAGCTTCAAGGAAGAGGCTGCCATATTTTCCAGTTTGACTGTTTTTCCCAGGACATCACCCTGTCCTTTGTTTCCGGCAATTGTGATTTTGCTGCACGCATCGAGGGTTATCCCATCTTTCCTCGAATGGAAAGGTGTAAACATGTTGCTACGGATCATCGTATTGTCCGAAAAGGTCAAACCCTCAACCGATTTGGCATAAAGGACCGGATAATCAAAAGGGTGAAATTCATTCCCGATGATCCTGATATTTTTGTGGAATGGTTTATTTGCCTGTGGCTTAGGGATTTCAGGATAAATACTGATGATCCCTTCGCAAAACTGGTACATCGATGTCATACATGGGTCGAGGAAGACATTCTTTTGGATCAGCACATCATTAACTGCACCCGATTCGTACCAGGCATTCGCATCGCCGGCAATCAGGATGGCCGAACCGCTCGATTCAAAAATATTGTTTTCGATCACCACCTTTCCTGGAGTTGTGATCAGGATTCCCCGGGCGCGGCAGCTTTTGAAATTGCTGTTTGTGATCGAAACCGTAGGAGTCCAGGATAAGTTTTCCAAGGCATTACCTTCCCTGATACCTAATGGCAACGCTTCCTGAAACTCAAGGTCGAACACTTCGTTGTCGATTTTCGAAAAAAACTTTACTTTCCCTTTTGCAACGGTTTGCATACTTTCATTTTCGATAAAGCCAATCTGGTCATCCGGAATGGCCCAGGTCATGCCAACACTTTGTTCGTGCATAAACTTGCACCGCAATTTGTTGCCACCGAGAACCTTCATGATCCTGACACTTGTCCCATGAACATTGATCGGATCGTCCATCAATCCGGCGAATTCACAGTGGTCAATGGTGATCTGACCTTTGCAATTCGAGTAATGGAACCCATCATCGTGACCACTTAAATAACGGTTTTTGGCAGGATTGGGTACAACTTTTACATTGCGAAAGGTTAGGTCTCCAGCATATTGTGAAAGGACTCCCAGACCAGCAGTATGGTAAATATTTATATCATAGAGATTTACATTGTTGCTGTTGCAAATAAAGATACCTGCATGGTCACGGTCGCTGTGCCTTAGAACAAGGAAATTTCCAACGGCAGGTTTACGTTTGAACGGGTAAATCAAACGCACCATCCCGTTTCCCAAATCCTGTGCTTTGTATTTGTTCCACGAGTTCCCAAGGCAGGGGCTGTCACCGGTTCCCTGAGGAATCAAATGGGTCTCCTTGTCAAATTCCATCACACCGTTCCAAGTGCTCTTCCATGCTTCGCCAACAAACACCAATTTATTTTTTTCTATGATATATGGGGATTCCAATTGATTGATTTTTAATTCAATATAGGAATCGGTTACGGACATGACCTGACCCTGGGCAGTTAACGGGATGTCCCAGTCGATGCTCACATCTTTAATGGTGATGTTCGTACTCTGATCGACCGTAAAGGGTTGCATCCGGTCATGAAAAATAAATTCAGAACCTTTACAGTCTATCGTAAGGTTGTGCTGATTTTCAATAAAGACAGCCAGCCTTTTTGGATTGTTGTCGGTCGTATTCGATTCGAAATAATCCTTCTCAATGCAATGCTGTGGCCAGAAATCGTACCGTCCTTTCGGAAAGACAAGCACAGCATTTTCTTTCCCTTTACAGGATTCGAGTGCCTTGATCACAGCAAATGTTGCGTTCTCCCTCGAACCAGGTGCAGCCCCAAATTTGACTACGCTAATTGAATCTTGCACATTTCCAAAAGAACTTTCAGGAAGGGATCCCAATACAAACGTGATTGCAAGTGCAACTATATAATATATTGTATATCTTCTCATTATAATTTATGATTTCGGATTTGTGATTTAATTGATTAATGAGCTGATTTTTTCTGCCTGCAGTTCAACTTTTGGATCGAATTGATTACCAGCCATGTATTTTGTAAGGCTGTAAAGCAACTGTTTGGCTTCGGGACGGGATTCCAAACCTTCATTAAAATCTATTCCCGAAACAAGGATTTTACCTTTCCCCACTTTCGCCTCAAAAACCAGGGCGAGCGACCGGTTCTTGAACCAATCGTCGATCACCCGGACAACGGGTTGCAGTGATGGGAATGTTGTCAGGTCGATTGCATTTGAATGGCTCATGGCATCCCACCATTGCCAGTTGCTGTAATACTCTGTCGGGAATTCGGTTAAAGCAGGATGTTTGGGGTTGCACAAAATCCCTAAAGTATGCGGGGCTTGTCCCCTTGTCCATGCCGTATTCCAGAAGATGGAAGAAAAACCAATTCCGATATTTCCGCCAAATTCGGGTCTTAATGTCCCTTTTTTCAATGTCAGTAACACTGAGCCACCTTGCTGAAGAAAATCTTTTGCAGCCTTATCCAGGACAGATGTCACTTTAATCTTCTCAGCGCCATCGATAATTGTATTTATTTTAGGATAAACCCATAATTCCCAACTATTCGCAAACCCATTCACAGAAACTTCAAAGGTCAATTTTTCAGGCGATGTGACAGAGGTAAGTGGAACAGAAACTTTACCCAGTTGAATGCAATTCCCCAAAGCAATGGCTGTTTCAGCTAATTTTCCCGACTGTATCAATTTCCCGTTTGGACCAGTAATCTTCCATTCAGGGGTACAGGCCGATATTGGAGCATCACCAAAATGTGCCACCTCAACTGCAGCTTCAAACGTTTCGTCGTTGGTGAAAACCTGTTTTTTCAAACGGGCCAATGGCACCGTTGAATTGCAAAACCGGCTGTATTCTTTGGGTGTAATGTACCCTTTTTCATCCCAGAATGCATCAAGCACACCTACCAGGGCCGTTCCCTGACCGGGGAAATCGTGCAAGTCGAGCAATTGGAAGCCACTGAAACCCGGAGTCCTCAGGGCAGCCTCAATATCAGCCTTATAGCAAAGGGCCTGCAATTTCCCGGAGGCCAATAAAAAGGTGTCGGCCAACTGCGCCATGCCATGATCCTTCAAGGTTTCCTGAAAGATCTCGAAATTTTTAGCCCGGAGCACTCCGTCGTATTTGGCAATTTCCTTAAAATTCGGATAGACGCACCACTGTCCGATTTCGTGGCTGACTACCGGTTGATGTAATGTTGCTATTCTGGAAGACCAATCGTAATCGGTTGTTGGAGCGGCACGGTTGATAATGCTTTTCAGCTGTTCGCCCCAACCCTGGATCCGCGGGTTTGGTGTGCTCAGGTAATCGTTGACTTCGAGGTTTGGCCACCCAGCTCCAGATGTATAAATCCGGCGACTATCCTTTTTCTTCCAGAAATTCACAAAATCGGTCAGGAACTGAACCTGGTTCTTACCTCCCGGTTCGTTACCATACAACATCATGCAAAACGAAGGATGGTTTCCATAATTCTCGACCATTCTCTGACTCTCTTCATAAAGGTATTTATCAAATGGTTTTCCATCTCCCAAAGTTGTAGAGCTGTTGGCCCATGAAGAACATTCGACCTGTAGGTAAAAACCGGTCTGGTCGGCAGCTTCGAAAGCGGCGTTTGGAGGGCACCAAGAATGGAACCGCATATGGTTTAGCCCATGGGCACGACAAATGTTGAAAATACGGAGCCATTCTGCTGTTGTCGTTGGTGGATACCCCGTTTTCGGAAAGATCGCACATTCAAGTGTCCCGCGTAAAAAAGTTGGCTGACTATTAATTTTGATTTGTTTACCAACAACCTTGAATTCGCGCATCCCAAAATTAACTTCCTGTTTATCGGCAATTCCTGAATTTTGATCAGTAAGTTCTGCCGTAAGCTTGTAAAGATTGGGGTGGAATTCGTTCCAAAGTTGGCAATCCTCCCCCATCTGATTCGTCATGGAAAGGATATTTTCACCTTCGTTCAGGATATAATTTGAAGATTTCCCTGCCGGATGGCTTGCACCGTTTACCACAAGGTTCAGTTTTACTTTGACAATATGATTGGCCGGATTAATTACAAGGACCTTTGTCGTAATACGTTTGTTGTAAATATCGGAATAAACCTGGATGGAATGAATTTTTAAGATTGGGCGAGCTTCGAGAAATAATTTTCCAACCATCCCGTTCCAGTTGGTTTGTGTATGGTCGGAAATGCTGTGCGAATTGAGGCCCGGATCGATCTCCTTTGTTCGGTTATCGACACAAATGGTCAGGATGTGTTTACCGACAGAAATCTTCGAAGTCAGATCGTAAACATGGGGTGTCCCCAATGAATTTCGCATCCCGATTATCTGGTTATCGATCCAAACCCGGGTTTCCCAATGGCATCTTTCTAGAAACAAACTGATATTTTGATCTTTCCACGCAGTGGAAATAACAACCTCTCTTTGATACCAGGCAGCCCCCTGGTAATGTTTTACCGATTGGAGCCAGAAAGGGATTTTAATGTTGCCCGGCTCACGGTACTTCGCATATTCGGGACTTTTAAAATAGGAACTGTCAACGATCTGACCCGTCCAGGCAGTGTTCAATGTAATGTCATCACCTTTCCCGTTTGAGGTCATCGAACCCGGAAGTACTACCTGACCGGCAAGGGTTTTATCAAACCATTTCTCTGTAATCCCCTTGTCATCAGGGTCAACTGCGAATTTCCAGGTACCGGAAAGATCCATTTTATTTTCAACCTTATTGCTGCAACAGGTAAAAAGCAAAAGGAGAAAAAATCCCAAGAATTCAGTTTTTTTCATACTCTAATAATTATAATCAAGATTTTAAGTTTTAAACTAGAACGTCGTCCATTTCAAAAACCCCCATCCCCTGAAGGGGTGCCTAGCAGTACATTGAAATTCAAATGGATACAAAATGTTCGATTTGCTGGATTTCACAGTGAAATCATTTCCATTTTCAACTTTTCTTAAGAACCCGTATCCTAATTCTACAATACCCCCATGCTAGGCTTTGTCGTAAATCAGGTTTACAATACCGGTTTTGAATTGAGTGCAACCTGTCAATGCCCAAGTTGTTTCCTTGGGTTTGTCGGGAAACAAACGGATCCCATCGCCGATGATTGTTGGGATAATTGTCAGTACCATCCTGTCGATTAAATGAAGGTTTAAAAACGAGGTAATCAGTTTTCCGCCACCCACCAACCAGATGTCTTTCCCCTTTTCAGTCCTCAATCTTTCAACAAGACTTGCAAGACCCTCATTAACTAGGGATGTATCAGCTGTTTTTATTTCAAAATTAGGGTCACTTGCCACAACATAACTTTCTATTCCTTTGTATGGCCAGACAAAACCAAAGCTCAGGATCTCGTTATAGGTGTTTTTCCCCATGATGATTGAGCCAACTCCTCTCATGAAATCAGCATACCCATAGTCAACATTGTCGGGATTGGGAAATTCGATCAGCCAGTCCAGATTTCCATCTGGCCTGGCAATAAACCCGTCCAGGGTTGTTGCAGTAAACAAAACAACTTTTGGCATATAATATATTATAAATCTGATATATAACTAATTAATATTCAAGGTATCTTTAATGAATGAAAACCATGGCTACTCTTTACTTTCAGTTGAACTTGTTAACCGCCTTTTCAAAGTCACTTTCAATACATTTGTCTTGGGCAATCCTATATTTCTCGAATTCATTTTCAGCCAATGATAGGGCCACTTCGTGCGATACCTTGCCTTGATGCTACAAAATGGCTTCTTCGCTAAATTGGAGAAATGAATCAAAATAATCTTTTCCGAAAATGTTATTGGGGTTTTTCAATCGCTCATCATCCATTGTAAACCCCTTGATGATGTATTCTTTAAGCCTTTCGGTCGCCCAAATACGGAATGCTGTTGCCTGACTGCTATTTACACGGTAACCGACGGAAATAATGACATCAAGGTTGTAAAACCGCGTAATCTTTTCCTGTGTTTTTCCCTTCATGGCACCATGAGGAGTGGTATGTGCAAAATTTGCACATACCAGTTGCTCATCCAATTCTCCTGATTTAAAAATGTTGCCAATGTGCTTTGTAACAACCGTTCGATCTACCCCAAACAAATCGGCTATTTTTTGCTGGGTAAGCCAAATGGTTTCGTCCTGCAAATAGATTTCCACCTTTACATTCCCATTTGGGGTAGTGTAAAGCAGTATTTCGTTAAAGCTGCTTTCGGATGGAATATTCTTTTTCACGTAAAATGCTTTTCAATGTTTTGAACCGCAATTGAGATAAATTTAGGATTGTTAAATAGAGTTTTCTTTCTTTTACTCCAGTTTTGAAGATGTTTGGTGATCTCATCAACCGAATTCGTTTTTTTCTCTGTAATAATAAAATCAACTGTCGAAAGTAACTCCAATCCAAAATTAGCATAAAACCCAGTTAAAAATGCTTTCGTTTTCAGCACTATTTCTTTGTTTTGCTTATTCTCATGGTCATCTAAATAGTCGTTTACTTCTTTTTCAGCTTCCAACATCAAGCCTAATTCTTCAAATGGCTTTTTGTCTTTGGAACTATATCCTGTGATATAACTACCATTCAAATAATACAATACATGCTTAACTTTCCCTGAATAGGGGCCATAAAAATCGGGGTGAAATTCTAATTTAAAGGTTTCCTTTGCTCCAAATCGTTGCAAAAAATAAGCGATTTTTTCTGCGGAGAATTCAGAAACAAACTCGCCATTTCGTACTAAATCAAATAATACAGACAACAACATGGCTCTTGCAGGAGTGAGCTTCACTCTTTCTTTTTTTAGTGCTTCATGTACAATTGCATTGGGCTGATAAATGGAAATATCGCAATCTGAATTTGACAAATGCTTTTCCATTAGGGCCTTAACTCTTTTCCAGTCTAAACCGCCGTTGCCAGCACCAAGCGGTGGAATGGCAACAGATTTGATGTTTCTTTCATTGATGATTCTAACCAAATCAATCAAACCACTTTCAATATAGCTGTATTCAGAGGGTTTCCGCCAATCAGTTTTGGTGGGAAAGTTGATAATGATTTTTCGACCTCCCATTAAAGAGTTCTCTTCTGTTACAAATAATGAACCTACCCGTATTTCGTTGGCTTTGCAGGCGTTTGAATACAATTTAAAGTTGTTTGGAAATCGTTGCTTAAATTGTAGGGCAATACCTTTTCCCATAACTCCCACCGTATTTACCGTATTTACTAAAGCTTCTGCTTCGCTTTCCAATAAATTGGCACTTTTATAATGTATCATAATTTAAAAATAAAATCCAGTTCTGATAATTATTTGTTTTTCAGATATTCTAAAACCTATGAGTCGGTTTTTGGACCTTTCATTATAGACTGCAAGACCCAAAATCGCACTACTTGGAATGTTATTACCAACTAAAAACTCAGCCTCTTTTCTTCGTTTTAAATCAAGGTCATTTTCATCTTTCCAATAGGTACTTTTAATTGCATTTAGGTCAATAAGTTGTTCAATATTGTTGATATCGGCAAAAGAATAGAATGTGCTAAAAGAGTCAACAGCATGGCCATCTGTAAATAAAAAATCGAGTTGATGGTTGATAATTTGTTGTACAGAAGTGATGCAATAAACGATCTCTTCTGCTGGAGTTACTTTTACAACATTAAACCCATTTTGAATAACATAAAGCATTGGCATTCGTACCCCGAAATAAAAAGGAATATACTCACCCAATTTTCTTCCATTGGGTAAATCCAAATCATTCCGCCTGGAGATTAAACTACTGTCACCTATTGGAATGTAAGATGAATTGGCTTCTGATGAACCAATATGAGTAATTCCATATTGAAGAATATGGGGTATATTATCAATATGGGTCATTCTATACAAGTATATTTTGTTCAAATCTGGCATTACACAAACTTAATCAATTTAGGTAAACAAAGTGCGCTTTTTACACTGCCCAACTATATTACCGCCATAATCCTTGCCACCCATCCACCTCCAGCAGCCATTTTCAATTTCAGGGTTTCGCCCGATTGGAAATCCCTGGTTATTTTTCTGTAATCTTCAGCCCGTGTATTGGCATTGATACCATCTTCGATGATTTCGATGTGGTATTTGCCTGGTGTCAGGAAATCGGTCGTCAGATCGAGGGTGCGTTCCTTTTGATTGGTGATCGCACCCACGAACCAATCGTTACCAGACCTCCTGGCAATCACTGTATATTGGCTGATCTTACCCTGAAGAAGGCGGGTCTCGTTCCATTCCACAGGTATTTTCGTCAGAAAGTCGGTGCATTCCTTTTCGCGGTAATAATCGGAAGGTGAATCGGGCAGCATCTCCATCGGACTGCTCAGGATCACAAACAAGGCCATTGCATGGGCACGTGTTCCCTGTCCCATCGGATAATCACCAATTGGACGGAAATTCCCTTTTGTTGAATTGCGCATGGTTGCAGGGATGTAATCCATCGGGCCGGTGAACATCCGGATATAAGGCAACAGATTGTGGTGCTCGGGGCTGTCCCAGTTGTTGCCCCCATTGTATTCAAATTCGATGAGCGATTCACGCGTGAGAAGGTTGGGATATTTCCGGCTTAACCCACATGGTTTATAAGCTCCATGAAGATCGACAACCATCTTTTTCTCTGCAGCTTTTTTGACCATGGCCTCATAAAACTGTACCATTGGCTGATCGTCGCGGTCCATAAAATCCATCTTGATCCCTTTGATGCCCCATTTTTCAAACTGGTCGAAAGCTTTGTCCCATTGTTTGTAAAGGGAATGCCAGATCACCCAGAGCATCACATCGACACCTTTTTGCTTCGCATAAGCCGTGACTTCGGCCATATCCAGGCATGGAACAGTGTGAAGCAAATCATCTTTGGGAGACCACCCATCATCGAAGAGAAAATAGCGGAAACCTTTTGCGGCACAGAAATCAATGTAATATTTTGCCGTCTCTGTGTTGACCCCCGCTTTGAAATCGACCCCATAAATATTGTTTTTCCCCCACCAGTCGAACATCACCACCCCCGGTTTGATCCACGAAACATCCTTCAGTTCGGTTGGCGATGCGAGCAGATAAACCATGTTATTGGTAATCAACCCTGATTCATTGTCGGTTACGGCAAAAAGCCGCCAGGGGTAAGTCCTTGTTCCCTGAACTTTTGCGATACAATCAAAAGTTTCTGCAACCTGTCCCTGAACATAGGCATTGCCGGTGTAGGAATATTTCTTTGGCAAGAGAGGGGTTGTAAAATTCAGACCAGCCTTTCCCGTACCCAATACCCATGATCCTGGATAATTGTATAAATCTGATTCAGTGATCATTACAAATAATCCGTTTTGCTTTTGGATCAGCACCGGTAAATGGCACAGTTGACCCTCACTGACACTGCTTACCTTTTTGAATTCATAAGGCGTTTCGTACGATGACCTGAACGATTTGGAAGGCTGAAAACGGACCGAATCGTTCTCCCCAAGTTGAATACTGAGATTTTCCTTTAGAATGGTCAGGCTGTCTTTAAGGTTCGTGGAAAAACGGTAGGAAAGCCCTTCGTTAAACAGGCGGAAAGTGAGCGAATAATCCGATTTAAAAACGACAGTCAGTTCGTTGTAGCAGTTTTTATACGATTCGCTTTTATCCCTGATGATTGGTTTTACCTCCTCGTCAACGCATTTCCGGTTTATTTTTTTTATGACCAGGTTGGCAAATGGTTGTTTTTCGCCGACTGTTTGAAGCGAAATGCCACCAAGACTCAAAACCAAATTATTGTTTTTTTGAACTTTTACGGTAATACCTTGATTAACTTCTATTTCAGTCGTCAATTTCCCATTCGGTGACTGCAAATCGTACTTTTGGGCCTTCACACCGATGCACATCAAAATGCCAATCGTTAAAAAGAGAGTATTCTTCATGTATCAATCGATTAATGGGTTAGCTTAATTTCAATTTCTTCGAGGCTTTTCCCTTTTGTTTCGGGAAGTTTTCTCAGGATAAACAAAAATCCAGTCAGGCAGATCAAGGCATACAACCAGAAGGTGCCGCTTGCATGGAGCAACTTGTTCAGGATTGGGAAAGTGTAAGTGAGTACGAAACAAGCCATCCAAAGTGCAGTTGTTGCGATGGCCATAGCAGCACCCCTGATGTTGTTCGGGAATATCTCGGAAAGGATCACCCAGGTTATTGGTGCCAATGTAAGCGAGTAGGTTGCGATGGCAAACATTACCAACATCAAAATCGCCAGACCTTTCATTTCGAAAAAATAGCTGGTTCCCAATATAAAGTAGATCAGGGCAAGTCCTGCTGAGCCCAAAAGCATCAGCTTCCGCCTTCCCCAACTATCGACCATACGCATGGCCAACAAGCAGAAGATCAGGTTGACAGCGCCTGTTATAACTATGTTGAAAAGGATATCGTTTACCGAATAGCCTGCAGAGGAAAAGATCTCTTCGGCATAATTAAAAATCACGTTAATGCCGCACCATTGCTGGAATATGGCGAGGACGATTCCCAAAATCAGGACAGGCCTCACTTTTTTGTTGCCCAAAGATTTCCATTCCGATTTTGTATCGCTTCCTGTTAGTGTTTCTGCGATGTTGTTCTTTTCCTCTATGGCATAGGCATGGCCACCGATTTTTTCGAGAATACGGATGGCAGCTTCCCATTTGCCCGATTTCCCAAGGTATCGCGGGCTTTCGGGGATCAAAAATGCAAGTATGAAAAACAGCAATGCAGGAACTGTCCCTGCCCAAAACATCCATCTCCAGCCTATCTGTCCATTCCACGACTGGAGGATGAGTTGGTCGGATGCACCTTCCGGGACTTTTTCAGCGATCAGGTAATTGATGATTTGTGCCGCAAGGATACCGATAACGATCGTCAGTTGGTTTACCGAGACCAACCTTCCGCGCATTGAGGCCGGAGAGATTTCGGCGATGTACATGGGTGATAGTGCCGATGCAAGCCCAATTCCAAGTCCACCGATTAATCTGAAAATTACAAACAAAGTAAATTGGTTTACTGCACCGGTTCCTAATGCAGCAATTGAAAAAAGGGCAGCAGCTCCAATAAGCGGAAGTTTACGGCCAAAACGGTCGCTCAGGTAACCCGAAATCAGTGCACCAAAAAGGCAACCAATCAGTGCACTGCTCATCGCCCATCCCTGAAGGTTTGGTGATTGGGTAATTTCGAAGAACCGTTCATAAAATGGCTTGGCACCACCGATCACAACCCAGTCGTAACCGAATAAAAGCCCTCCCATGGCTGAGACAAGGGTAATACCAAGAATAAATTTTCTGTTTAGCCGGACGTTTTCCACAAGTTCGAATATTCGTTGCACAAAAATAGAAGAAGTATCATGAATATTGAATGTTCGATGGATTAACTTGTTATAAAACATGAGATTTTGCGTTAATTTGTATTGAAATTGACTGGGACCTACAAGGTTTTCAAAAACCTTGTAGGTCTTGACAAACTAATTCATATCATAACCAAATTAAGTACTATGAGACCATTGATTATCCTTCTGCTCGTTTCAGTTCTTTTTTCTTGTAACAACCAACCAACTGAAAGGCCAATGAATCAAATTGTTGATGAAGCATTGAGTTTTTCCAGGCAACAATATCTTCGCATGGCCGAAAAGTATGCCAATCAGGACAGTATCCTTCCGCGGACATTCCAGAACGGGAAAATGGTCACCTCCGATTCCAGATGGTGGACCAGCGGATTTTTCCCAGGCTCGCTGTGGTATCTTTACGAAAACAGCAAAGACGCAAAATTGCTTGGTTTTGCAAAAGAATACACAGCCCGGGTGGAACGTGAAAAATATACAACCAACAACCATGATGTTGGTTTTATCTTAAACTGCAGTTTTGGCAACGGATTCCGGTTGACCGGGGATACCTCTTATATCCAGGTGATGCTGACGGGTGCAAAATCGCTCGCGACCCGGTACAATCCAAAAGTTGGACTGATCCGCTCATGGGATTCAAGAAAAGATGTATGGCAATATCCTGTCATCATCGACAATATGATGAACCTCGAACTGTTGCTCTGGGCATCTGGAAGATCAGGTGAATTTTCCTATACACAAATGGCTGTATCACATGCAGATAAGACCATGCTCAATCATTATCGTCCCGATTTCAGTTGCTACCATGTCGTTTCGTACGATACAATTACGGGTGTTCCACATAAAAAGCAGACCCATCAAGGCTATTCCGACGAATCGTCCTGGAGCCGTGGACAGTCGTGGGGTCTT
>TBL_comb47_HYPODRAFT_10003263_pt1 | contig 19352 bp, 23 predicted proteins | sample TroBogypolimnion_40_FD_10682 | JGI IMG/M metagenome (IMG submission 10682) | reverse complement strand
AGCGGCAATACCCTGCATCCGGCGGGAAAGGCAAAACCGAATGCCTGGGGACTGCATGACATGCTTGGGAACGCGTGGGAATGGTGTCATGACTGGTATGATGAAAATTTCCTCAGTTTTGATTGCGAGAACCCGGTCGGGCCGAAAAACTCCCCGGACAGCACCAAGGTATTGCGCGGCGGCAGCTTTACCAGCAATGCAGAAGACATGTTTTGTTCCGCCAGATATAATTTTGATTACAAGTCCGGCAAGAAAAATATCGGGTTCAGAATTGTTTGTGCTCCGGCAATATAGAAAGTTTGTAAAATTGTGAAATTTATTTGCCAGACGCTGTTTTACAGTGTAAACTATAAATATAGTAGCTCATAATTCGGGGGAGAATGGTTTATGAGAACGCGTAAATATCTAATATTGTTGTCTGTTTTTCTGGCATCATTATCCGGGAACAGCATTTATGCTCTGCCGGAAAGTGATTCTTCTGAGGTAAAGCAATCCAAAATTACCAATACGAACGAGAACGTTACGACTGAAGCCAGGAACGGCTCCAATGTCAATACCGGGATTCAAATCAAAGGCTCGACCGTCAAAAATTCAACCATTGAAAATAAGTTCAGCGGCAATGTCCGGGCGGATAATTCTACCGTGAATACCGGGATCAAGGCTGACGGCGCGGTAATAGAAAAAGCCAAAATCAGCGTTGACTCCAAAGCCAAGATTAATGCGGATAACGCCAATGTAAACACCGGAGTGAATCTCACCGGAGCCGACAATGCCGAAGTTACAACGAAAGTCCGGGCAGGAGAAATAAACGCTTCCAACTCCACCGTAAAAGTCGGCGCGGTTGAAGGCGACGTCAGCAATAAAAAAATTGGAACAGATGTTACCGTCGGCAACGTTGACGCCGAAGGACGGAATTATTCCATTGGTTCCGTCAAGTCGGATGATTATGGCGGCGCTGGAAGTTCATCCCGGGGAACAGGCGGAGACCGTTCGGCAGTAAGCATCGGCAATGTCAATGTGGAAAGCCCGCAGGTCCGTGAAGTTAAGACCTCAGTCGGTTCGGATAATTTTATTGAAGGAATAAAAATTGAGCACAAAGCTAAAGTTTACAAAGATCAGGGTGGAGTTGATCCCACCGGAACAAAAAATGTTTTTGTCAGCGCCAAGGACAGGGCCAAGGTCGAAGAAAACGGCGGTTCCGTCGGAGATACTACTGTTGACGGCAGCGATTATAAAGTTAAGAAAGTCAAAACATTTGTGGAATAGCGTTTAAATGCATTATCAGAAAATCAATTTTTCCCGTATTTGCGGATTGCCGGCGGTGGCCGGTAGCGCCGTCTTGCTGGCGCTGACTTTATGCTCATGCGGCTGGATGACTGGACAAACCAGTGACGAAGAAGTTAAAGAACTCGAACAAGATATGCGGGCGGAAAAGCGGACCACGGTTTTTGAAAAATCCCTGGCCCAATTCGGGCTGATGCTGAAAGGCTATGGAGTTCCGGATACTCCAGTCCAGAGTAAAAACATCGGCAATCAGACCGCCGAGCAAAGTGTTCCAAGTGATCTTTATGTCATGGTTTCAACAACTATCAGCAAAATCGGGAAACCGCTGATTTTCATCCCTTATGACGTGCAGTATGTGATAGGCGAAACCACCACCGGCGGCAATATTCAGCGCATTTACCCCAAAGTCGTGATTGCCGGCGGAATAACCGGCTTTGACCAGGATATGGTTGAAAAAGAACGCGAAATGGAAGCGGAAGGCGGCTGGGCCGGGGCATCCGGCGGCGGCCGGTTGAGCACGCAAGGCGGACTCTCCAGGGTAACGATAGATTTAAGCATGTTGGATTATAAAACCCAGGCTTATTTCCCCGGAGTCATTACTTCCAACTCAATTCTTTTGCGTAAAGACAGGCTGGGCTGGGGTGTTTTTGCATATTATATGGGCAACGGCGCGTCTTTCGACTACGATCTCAAACATAAGCAGGGGGTGCATGCCGCATTGCGGACGGTGGTGGAATTCAGTTTGATCGAACTGCTCGGCAAGATGTTCGAAGTGCCGTACTGGAAGTGCATCGACGGCGCCGAACCCGACCTGAAAATGGCGGAACGGCTGCGCGACGAGTTCTCTTATCTGCCGGAAGACAAACAGGCGCTCAAGTTAAAGAAAATATTGTTTCTGCACGGTTACGAAGTTCAACGGGACGTTCCGGTCATTCAAGGCTTTGAGGAAAAGATCATCAGGACTGAAATGAATAATCTTAAATGCTCTTCAATGGCAGACCTTTATATTAAACTATGGAATTCCGTGCCGGTTGAAAAATCCTCGGTCCGGATTGCCATCGAGGATCGCTACCGTTTCAGGGAAGAACGCGAAAAACAACGGCTTACGGAAGCGGAAAACAAGGCAAAAGCGGCGGCTGCCGAACAGGAGAAAAAACAGCAGGAAGCCGTCATGCAGGCCAGGATCAACTCTTTTCATGCCAATGTCGCCAACGGCGATGAATTGTTTAAGAAACAGAAATATGATGATGCCGCGGTTTTTTATGCCAAAGCCGCTGAATTGTTTTCCGGGGAAGCCTATCCTGCACAAAAACTGAAGGAAATCCGGGCAATCAAGGCCAACGCCAAGGCGGAAACGGATCAGCGGACCAGCTTGTATGCAGAGGCGGAACGGTTATTCAAGTCCGCCGAAAACTCCGCATTCAACCAGGCCGGTTACAAGCAGGCGCTTCAAGCGGTGCAGGCGGCGCTGGCCGTCGACCCGGACAATAAAAAACTGGCGGAAATGTTAAAAACAATCAACTCTAAACTCGATAAATATAAAACTGTATTGGGGGCAGGCAAAGAAAATGAATGGTAAAATCATAAAGAAAGCAAAAGTTTTTTGGGCGGTTGGGATTGTCGCGACATTGCTGCTGTGTTCGTGTTCAGTCGTTGACTGGTTCAGCGGACGTGTCAGCGACGAAGAGGTCAAAGACATGGACAAGGACCTGGGGAAGGCGACTCAAAAGCAGACAGCTTATGATGATTCGCTCAAAAAATTCGGACTGATGCTTGAAGCATACAATATTCCCCAAATCAGGGTACAAAGCAAACTGATCAAAAATGAAACGGCGGAAAAAGATCTGCCGGACAGCGTTTCCGGAATGTTAAGCTCATCCGTAAATAAAATCGGCAATACTGTCGTCTATGTTCCATTCGACCCCAATTATGTTATCAGTGAAACGACTACCGGGGGTGATATTAAGCGCGCTCTGCCGAAAATCGTGATTGCCGGGGGAATCACGGAATTTGATAAAGACCTGATTGAGAAAAAACGGGAATTGAAAAGCAAAGCCAATGTTGGAGATAATCTGGGATCGAATTATCAATATGACGGCGGCGCCGGATACAAAGCAAGTTCCGGAATATCGCGGATGACCCTTGACCTGCAATTGATGGAATACCAGAGCCAGACTTATCTTTCCGGCGTTCAGACGATAAATTCCATAAATCTGCGCAAAACCGAACTGGGCTGGTCAGTCGGATTTTTCTTTGAAGGAAACGGCTTCACGTTTGATTATTCATTGAACAAGAAACAGGGAAAATACCAGGCGTTGCGGCTGCTGGTGGAACTTAGCGTGCTGGAAGTCCTGGGCAAATATTTTGATGTCCCATACTGGCAGTGCGTGGAAGGCGCGCCGCCGGATACCAGAATGCTGGCCAGACTTAAAGAAGAGTTTGAAGCGTTAAATCAGGCACAGCAGTACACGTATTTGAAAGAGTTTCTGTTCTTCCACGGAACTCCGGGCATTGATCGCTCGGCTGCCGGGGTTTCCGACAGCGAACTGGCGGTTATTAAAGAGAGAATGAAATATTACAATTGCCCGGATTATGCTTCTTTATTCCTGAAGCTGTGGGAAACCGTGCCGCTGGTAGAATCCAGGAAACGCATTCGCCACTATCAGAAAGATCAGAATGACGCAGCCCAGAAGACTCAGGAGGAAACAAGTAAAAAAATAGCGCAATACAATTCCCTGATTGAACAGGCGGATAATCTCTACAAGCAGGGCGGATTGCCGCAGGCCAGAGAACTTTACCGGCAGGCTTCGCTTTTGCTGCCGGATCAGCCGGATCCGAAGGATATGATTAACCGGATTGACACCCAGCTTGCCGGAGCCCAGAACCAAAACCAGAACGCCGCGCCGGCCGCGCCGCGGCAGGAGACGGCGGGGGCTCCGCCCGCACAGGAACCGGCGCCGCAGAAACAGGCTGCGGCGGCTCCCAAAAAGGAAGCGCCGCTAAATCCGTTCAAAAAGGATACGGAATGGTAATCAGTTGCCAATATTAAGTTTCTGATGTATAATATATAATGTATAGGGGTTTTTGTTGCAATTTAATAAAGTGTTCGATATTTATCGAAGAGGTTAATTTATGAAGAAAGTCATTTACTCTTTAATAATTACCACTTTCGCCATGCCGATGGCGATGGGGCTTTCCTACGCCAACCTGAAAAATTCGGAAGTAAAGAATGTAAATCAGGATGTGGTCAACACCGCGCAGGAAGGATCTAAAATCAACTCCGGAATAACGGCAAAGGGTTCGACGATCGCGAATTCAAAAATTGACAACACCAATCAAAATGTAACCAACAAGGCGGCCGGAAGTTCCGTCATCAATTCCGGCATTGAAGCCAACAACGCCACCATTAAAGATTCAAAGGTTGAAAATCGCAATATTGCGGTGCAAAATACCGCGAATGGAGGTTCCGTCATCAATTCCGGAGTCAACGCGAATAATGCGACCATTAAAAACTCGACGGTCATTAATTCCAATACCGGAGTAATCAACACGGCAACCCAGGGCGGTAAAATCAATTCCGGGGTCAGCGCCGATAATGCGACCATTAAAGATTCAACGGTAATCAACGATAATTCAAATATAGTAAATACCGCAACCGAAGGCTCAAAAATAAACACCGGCATCGCGGCCGACGGCGCGACAATTAAAAATTCCACCATCTCCAATGTTAATAGAGATATGACCAACTCCGCGGACCAGGGAGGCAATGTCAATTTGGGAGTGAAACTTGAAGGCGCAACTGTTAAAGATGCTAAAATATCGCAATCGAACACGAAAGTGTCAAATACCGCAACCGGCAGCGGCTCAAAAGCAAATTCCGGAGTCGATCTGGGAGGGAACTGACGGTTGTATTATTATAGATATGATAAATTAATTTGAAAACCAAGTTGCAACAGGTAAGTTGCAGCGGAAAAAAAGGGGGGCAGGATCATGAAAAAGACAATCATCGCAGTAATCGTAACCGCAACCGCAATTCCGATGGCCATGGGGCTCACGCAAGTCAGCACCGGCGGCGGAGGCGCCGCCACAACCGTCAAAAATTCGGAAATTACAAACGAAAATAAAGACGTGACTAACGTTGCGGTGGAAGGCTCTAAAGTCAATTCCGGCATAGAGGCCAGAGGCTCGACGATCACAAATTCAAAAATTGATAACGTTAACCAGAATGTGACCAACAGGGCTTCAGGCGCTTCGACGATCAATTCCGGAATAACAGCCAATGGCGCCACCATTAAAGATTCAAAGCTTGAAAATCGCAACGTTAAAGTGGAAAATACCGCATCCGAGGGCTCAGTGATCAATTCCGGCATCATGGCGGACAACGCGACCATTAAAGGTTCGACGCTCTCCAACACTAACGAAGGTGTTGTAAATAGAGCCAGCAAAGGCTCGACCATCAATTCCGGAATTGCCGCGAACAGCGCCGACATAAATAATTCCACCATCACCAATTCCAATAAAAAAGTGACCAATATCGCAGATGACGGAAGCGTTATTAATTCCGGCGTAGGCGTAGAAGGCGCAACGGTTAAGGATTCGGTGCTGACTAACACAAATGAAAGAGTTATCAATAAGGCCTCCGGCGGATCAGCTATTAACTCAGGCATTTCTGCCTCCGGTGCGGAAATTAAAAATTCTAAAATGACGAATGAGAATACTGACGTCAATAATACCGCGACCAATCAGTCCACCATCAATTCCGGAATTTACGCTGATAATGCGAAAGTTCAAAATTCAATAATTTCGAACACTAATAAAAATGTCAACAATACCGCTGATGGCAAATCCACAATTAATTCCGGAGTAATGATTGACGGCGCCACCGTAAAGGATTCAAAAATCTCCAATACCAATACTAATGTAAGCAACACCGCGACTGGCGGGTCTACCGTAAATTCAGGAATCGACCTGGGCGGAAACTGATGCTGATATGTTAAAACTTATATGCGGTATTATCGCGACAACGGCTCTGTCCGCTGCTGTAATGGCAGACGCGCAGAGCCGGCTGATCGCGGACAAAATCAAAGAGCTGGATGATATCAACCGGCAGGTGATTCAACAGCTCGGCGATTTGTCTAAATATGAGAATAAGACGGTTTATGTCAAGGCTAAATTGATTCCGGACGGAGATGCCGGATATAAAGTGAAAATAGACCGGATTTCGACAGATAAAATAGATTTTACCAATTGCGGAAAAAACGAAAAAATCATCGTTGTAAAAGGAAAAGTTTCGCAAGATAAAGCAAGAAAATTTACCATTGATCTGGAAAATGTTTTGCCGCCGCCGGACGATTCGTTAAAAGACAAGAATTCTAAAGATAACAATAAATCCGGAGAAAAAAATAAATGATAAAAATCAAATTGGCCTTTCTTTTAACTGCCGCTTGCTGCTTGTTTCAATTCAGCACAGACGGGAAAGAGCTTTCCGAACCGCAGAAGAAGCTTAATTCGGTTAATTGCGCCAGGATATTGGCCCAGCGGAATATTGTCGAAACGGTTTACGGCGTGAAAATCCGTTTTTTGGAAGAAGTCACCAACCTGAGCGAAGGCAGCTTTCTCGGCACGACCGAAACCAAAACCGGAGAACGGAGTATCAGGGGTATTGAATTTATTGAGAAATATGACCCTAAAACTGACATCGCTCAAGTAACCGCGGTATTGAAACTGAGCCGTATTGCCGACATTATCGACAAAGATAAATTCAACCTGGATAAATTCCCGAATCTGGAAATACGCCGTGTCGCGTTTGCTTCATCCACGCCGGAAAACACCAAAAAACTGGCCGCGCTTCGCGCCGCTGAAATTGAAGCGTATAAAAACCTGTTTAAACAAATCGGGGGATTTACGCTGGAAAGCAATACTAAAGTAAAAAATTTCATGCTTTCCTCGGATAAGGTTAAGGCCCAGGTTATAGGGGCCGTAATGGGCGCCGAATACGATGGGTTTGCCTGGGAAGGCAAAGGCGACGATGCCGTGGCGATTGTAAAATTGCGCCTGGATCTGAAACGCCTTGCGGAAATGCTCGGACAGAAAATCGTTGATTATGATAAAGATTCCATCGAAGCCGAAGGCCGGGCGGCTCAGGGATTCGCCGCCAATGACGACAATCAAGAGGCGTCTGACCAGGCCGTAAAAAAAGTGACCCCTAAAATAAACGAAGGCAATGTTGACGTGATGCCTTAATTTATAATCGGGCTGCTTCAGGAGTTTGCGATGAGCATAAAATTTTCGCCGGGAGTCCTGATTCCTGTCTTGCTCTTCTGCCTGTGCTTGTCCGCGCCGGCCGCCGGCAGCTATGAAGATCTGGATAAATGCATAGTTGAGGCGTATAATGCCAATCCCAAACGCACCGCCGACGTTTATGCATGCAGCATGGAAATGATTGAAAAGAGCCGGCGGGACGGCGGGCATGAAGCCGGAGAGTGGCGGCACAAGGCAGAGAAAATGGTTACGCTGGCATGTTTTTATGAAACGACTCTTGCGGTTCAAAACAATGATTTTCTGGCCGCGTTTATTTGGGCGAAGCGTGGACTGGCCAACGGCGCATCCCGTGGAGAAATCGGCGGCGTAAACATTAAGGAAGTTAATGATTTCCTGTTAAGTGCGATAAAAGAACTTGAAGCAGATGAGGCCGTGAAAAAAGCTGATTTCGGCAAAACAAAACTGGTTATTGCAGATTACCGGAAGACTCCTCCCGCAACCAATCACGAAGACAGCAATAAATCTGTTGCCGATCCTAAAAATAACCTGCAATACCAACTGGTTGCCGGCCCTCAAACAGACAATGGGCAGTTATTTGTCGTAGTAAGGACTAATGGATCGGATGTAAAGATATTTAACTATCCCGGAAAGGGCTGGAAAGCAGATACATGGCAGCCGTTCTCGGCAGATATTTACTATAAATCATGGCAGGAAGCCGCGGAGCAACTGGCTGGCGGGAAGCAGGGAGAAAACAAGTGAATGTAAAAATTATATTTATCAGTCTGCTTGCGCTGTCATTCAATAATCTGCCGGCCATGCCCGCGCAAAATGATGACGCGGGAAAAAAAACGGATGGCGCGGCCGCGGCTTCCGCCAAAACCGGCATCAAAAAAATCGCGCTTCCGGAAAACAAGCCGGAATCAAAAGATAATTCTGACGCTAAGTCAACAGCTAAAATAAACGATTCAATTTTTCTCAATATTAATGAAAATGCGTTAAATATTGCAGTAAGAAATTCTCAAATTAACACAGGCATAGATGCGTCAGGGGCAGATATCCGCGACTCAAAACTGACCAATACAAATACCGGCGTTTCCAATCGCGCGGAAAATAATTCCAGGGTAAATTCCGGCATCAGCGTTAAAAAATCTTCTATTCAAAAATCTGAAATTACCAACCGCAATGTTGATGTAACCAATACCGCGCAGAATAATTCCTCCGTCAATTCCGGCATCGAAGCCGATAACGCCAGTATTAAAAATGCCAAAATCAAAAATTCCAATGCAGGCGGAACTGCTACCGCGCAAAACAATTCTTCCGTCAATTCCGGAATTTCGGTAAATAACGCTAAAATCAATGACACAACGCTCGATAACCGGCAGACGGGCAATGTGAATTCGGCTAGAGAAAAATCTGATGCCAATTCCGGAATAAATTTAAAATAGGAGTCTGCGAATGCTTTTCGTTAAAATTATTATGGGCTGCTGGCTGGCGGCGTCTGTAATCTCGGACCGGCAGACAAATGTAAAAAATGTACATGATGCCGATTCCACGGTAAACAGCGGAGTTTCTCTCGGCAATGACTCCGGCGGAGAAAAAGCTTCCGGCAAGCCGGTTTCGGTTACGAAATCACTTGCTCCGTTTACCGCGCTTGCGCTTGACGGCGCGTTTGATGTTGAGGTTCAGCGCGGCGCTGATTACCGGATTACGGTCAATGCCGACAAGAAAGCAATAGAATGTGTTACAATAAATGTTGCAAGTGAAAACCTGAGCGTCGGTCTGAAGAAGAATTCCAATCTGGACGGGGAAATTAAATTAATAATCGAGTTGCCGGTGTTAGCCCGGTTAGATTTTTCCGGCGCGGGAAATATATTAATAAATGATGTTGTTGGGGAAAAACTGGAAATTTTTGCCGAAAAGGGCGCCGGGGATTTTGTCATTTCCGGTAAAGTTAAAGATTTCACGCTGAAAATTAATGGTGCGGTAAGCGTTGATGCCGGAAAACTGATGGTGCAGAATGCTAATGTTGATGCCAGAGGCTCATCATCCGCGACGGTTAATGTTCAGAACTGTTTGACTGCAAATGTTGGCGGAGCGGCGACGGTGCGTTATTGCGGGACTCCGAAAGAATTAAAAGAACAGACAAGCGGGACAGGCTCGCTGGAAAAAATAAAATAACGGGAGATTCTATGAAGATGCGTTTTTTGAAAAATATTGTGCTCTGTTTTGTTCTGTTCGCCGGCTGCGGCGTCTGGGCGCAGGAGCTTAAAGAGGTGACTGTTACCGGAAGCGCGGAAGGCACGCCGGACAAAGCCGGGGAACAGGCGCTGGCAAAAGCATTGCGGGACGCAGTTCAGCAAGGCGCCGGAGTTGATGTCATGAGCGAATCGAAAGTCAGCAATTTTCAGGTGGAATACGACCGGGTTATTACTTCTTCGTTCGGCTACATTAAAGACTACAAAATAATCTCCAGAAGTTATTCGGAAAAGGATAAGATCTACAGCGTTACGATTAAGGCGCAGGTCGGCAAAGGCAGCCCCGGCATGGATCAGGTAATGGCGCTTAGATTGTTAGTCAAACGGATGCAGTCGCCGCGGCTGATGATTCAAGTCAAGGAAAAAATTTCCGGAGAATACAACTCCGAAATGCCGGTATCTCAGGCTGTGCTGGAAGAAATTGCCCAGAAAACCGGGCTTGAGGTGTTTAAACAGAACGCGATTCAGGAACGCGACGAAAAAGAATCCGACCGAGCCGCGCTGCTCGGAGACAATCTGGAAAGCAAAGTGAAAAAAGCCGGTATAACCAGCAGCTCTGATTTTAAAATCACCGCGAATGTAAATGGCAGCGTCGGCAAGCTGAAGGAGCCATTTCCCGATGTTCAGGTCCGTGATGCTTCTGTCGGCATCAACATGCAGGCGGTCTGGACTGATACCGGTGAAGTCATCTCGACGGTTAATGTTCCGACGCTCTTTTTCCACGGGGAAGCCAATATGGGCCTGCCTTATGAAATGCCGGACCAGCTTTTGCGGCATTACCTGATGGAAATACTGACCGGCAAGATCAAAAGCGCGGAACAGGAAAACGCCTATATGCTATTCCGGAAGATTCTCGCAAAATGGGTCGTCGAGCTTGATCTTGGCGCGAAAGTCCAACTGGAGTTTAAGCAGATTGACAAGGAGACTTTCGATAAACTGATTGAAGCGTTGCGCGGCAATCCGGATATTTCTTATGCCTGGAGACGTGAATTTGACAGTCGTCTTTATTCGATTATCGAAATTGAAACCAGACTGGATGCCGCTAAAATCGAAGATGTTGTGCTGGCGGACGTCGGGCGGAAATTTAAAATAGACACTGCAACTAAAAGACGTCTCCGCTTTATTCCTAAATAGTTGCGAAACTATTGTTGCGGTCTTGCAAAAGCGATGATTTCTGCTAAAATAAACATATCAAACTTGAGTTTAGGGGGAAAGCATGAATAAAAAAATGATAATCTGTGCAGTTTCGCTGGCGGGGCTGATTTTTATGCTTGCCGGCTGTACCTCGCCGGGCGGCCTGGCGCCTTCGACGATGCCGATTACCGCCAAAGACAGTTACACTGTCGTTCAAAAGAACGCATATGCCGTAGATTCCAGTGTTGCGATTCTGATGCTCTTTCCGATCACTACCTGCAGCGCTTATGATGCCATGCAGAAAGCCAAAGCCAAGTATAACGCTGACGCTTTGATTAATGTTACCGCGGAGAATATTTATAACCCATACTTCTTTTACAGCGTACAAAAGATTGTAGTCAGGGGCGATGCCATTAAATTCAAAAAATCTGGTAACGTGCTGGAGTAAATTATGAAAAAAAACATTCAAAACTGTTTATTTCCGGGCCGGGTTATTGCGGCGGTGTCGGGATGTTTAATGATGTTGTTCATTACCGGCTGTACCAGCGTAATCACCATTTCTCCGTCCACCTCCCCGATAACTGAAAAAGATACTTATACAAAATATGCCCGCGTTTCGGGCAACTCGTCAGGTTTTATGATTCTCGGGATCCCCTTTGAGCCTTCAGAGCCTTCCAGAGCTGCTCGCGATATTGCGATCAAGAATGGCAAAGGCAATGCGCTGATTGAAGTGACGGAAGAATATAATATGGTAAATCTATTAATAGTGGCATTTTTCTGGACCAAAGTTGAAGGAACCGCGGTCCAGATCGAACATGCCGGAGAGGAGATTGAATAGTGAACAGGTGGCTTTCATTAATGGTCGCGATTTCCGCAATTTCTTTTTGCGGATGCAGCAGTGTGTATATGCCGGCAATTGATCCCAATAAATCAGATTTGACCGCGGAACAGACTGCCGCCTTAAGCAAAACGAAATTCAAAGTCCCATGCCGGGTGGAGGTGCATTGCCCGGACAGCCTGACCGGCAGCGGGCCGAATACGTTCAGTGAGGATACTTATAATTATCCGTTGCAGGAAATACTCCGGAACGGCTTTAACAGTGCGGCCGGCAAGATTTTTGAGTCGCCGCGCAGCGAAGTAATTGATGCTTTTACCATTTACGTTACGGTGCCGGAATCAGAACTGGTGGTTTCTGGCGGTGTCGCGCAATATACCCTGGAGGTAGTTGTCGTCTTGAAAGAGCCTGGCGAAAAGAAAGTTGATGCGTTCGAGTTGAAAAAGACGGTTGAGCTGCCTCATGAAAACAAAAAGGAAATCCCCGCCGCGATATATAAGGCGGTTCAGGAAGTGGCGTTTGAATCAGCTAAAAAGTTTTCTGAAAATCCCAAAGTGATGAAAACGGTCAAGCGGTTCGAAGACCGTTAATTTTAAAAATACTATTAAACGAGGAGGCATGGATGATGAAATCTCGCTGGACACTTTGGATCCTGGTTGTGCTTGCCATGTTGACTGCGGCTATTGCTTATGCCACCAATGGCGCACAAAATATTACTTCTACCATCAATACCGCGCGGTTTATTCTTTTTGGCGGCAGTTACACCATTTCTGAAACCAAAACTGAAAATGGCGTATTCAAGCTGGACACCTACTCCGGTAAAACCTGGATTTTGCGGGCTGCCGTTGAAAATGGCGTTCGCGCTGAACGCTGGGACGCGGTTTCAGAAGCGGAAGCGGAGCAGCCTGCCGCCGCGATTAAGCAGTCAACTAATTTGCTGCCGAAACCCTGATCTCAGGGTTTCGCTGCTATAAAGTTTATCCATCTTAGTATTCCGCGACTGCGTGATCTGCGGCAACAATTTTTCGCGCCGTACAATTTCCCCAATGCGATTTAGCGTTCTTTGAGCGCCCTTGCACTATTGGGTTGACTTTATGACATTTACCGGGCATGTACAAGGAAATGGGAATAATGAGAATAATGGGAATTATGAGAATTATGGAAATTATGGGAGCGAGCAGCATGTCCAGAATGCCCGGATGGCGTGTCCAGAACGTCCGTTTCGTCTGTCATGTCCGTTTTGTCCGTTCCCGGACAAGCGATAGTGAGTCCAGAATCTGCGGACGCGGTGTTTAGAGCCCAAGAATTCAGAACCATAGGCCTCATGCCCCTCCCTGGCTATGAAAATACATTGTAAAGTTTTAGGGCACAAAAATATTTTTTCATGTTGCAACTGGAGCACAACGGGGTAAAATTAAAGAGGCTTTAAAATAAGGGTTCGGACATGTTTACGGGATTAATTGAAAGTACGGGTAAAATCAAATCGAGAACAGTTTCCGGCGACGCCGGAAAACTGGTGGTCAAAGCAGCGAAAACACTGCCTGATCTTAAATTCGGCGAAAGCATCGCGGTCAACGGCGTCTGTCTGACGCTGGAACAGGAACTTGCCGACGGCGCGCTGGAATTTCATACCCTGGAAGAAACCCTGAACCGGACTAATCTCGGCAAAACCGCTATCGGCGGCATGGTGAACCTGGAACGCGCACTAAGACTCGGCGACCGGGTCGGCGGCCACATGGTCAGCGGCCATGTTGATGCGGTTTCGCCGGTAATCAGCTTGAAAAAAACCGGTTCCGATTATGAATTGCGCGTCAGACTGCCGGAACAACTGCGGCCGTTTCTAGTTGAAAAGGGCAGCATCGCGATAGACGGCATATCCCTGACCTTGATTGATGTGACGGAGGACGCTTTTTCGGTGCATCTCATTCCGGTAACGCTGGAGGAGACCGCGTTGAAATTCCGCAAAAAAGGCGATCTGGTCAACCTGGAAGCCGATGTGATCGGCAAATACGTGCAAAAACAGCTTTCCATGATGAAAGCTATTGATAAATCGTCAAAAGTAACGCTGGAAATGCTTAAAAACTCCGGCTGGTAACAGGATATTTTCACCATGAAATTCGGAATAAGTTTTCTATTTTGTCCCATCGGCGCCACGCTGCATTCTTTCAGATACGATCTTTTTACCGGCGCGGAGCTGCCGGAGGGTATGATGAGCCAGGAAATGAGGCCGAATGGAATGGATTTGCTCAGTTTTAAGAAAATCCATTTCAGCGAGTTGATGCCGAACGGCGTTTCCAGAGCAATTGTATTGCAGAGTGAAAAAATTAAAGCCGGATTTAAGGAAGAGATGCAGCGGCTGGTTAAGACTGCCGCCGGCTTGAACGCCGAAACGATTTCGATGGACTTCGGAATTGAAAACGCCATAACGGACAGCAACTATCGGCTGGAATTGATCCGTCTGCTGCGGGCGATCGAACCGGATTTACACCGGCATAAAATAAAGCTGCTGCTGCCGGTCAGGATTCCGCTGCTGCCGGGAATGGCGCCGGACGACTATCTCTCGCTCAAGCGCGAACTCATGTGTCCGGATATTCATTTTCTGGTAGATATCCATCCGCATGAGCTGGTCGGCAAGAGCGTGAATCTTCATGAATTGTTTCACTGGTTGAAATTTAACATTCAGACTGTAAGGTTTTTCTATGAGCCGGAAACCGGAAACCGGCTGGTGGAAAAGCTTTTAACGCCATGGCTGGACTGCCTTAAGAAGAACTTTTTTGACGGCAGTGTGCTGCTTTGCCCGGCCTCTTCGAAAGTTGATGTGTTTGAAACGGAAATTGCATATTTGGAAAAACTGGCCGGAGAATTGAATAAAAACGGCAAATCCGGCGCATAAAAAAATATTTGAAAGGAACCTGTCATGTTAAGGTTGGGTGTAAATGTTGACCATGTCGCAACTGTCCGTCAGGCCAGAAAAGCAAAATATCCCAGCCCGGTAGAAGCCGCGATAATCTGCGAGCAAACCGGGGCCTGGGGCATCACCGCGCACCTGCGGGAAGACCGCAGACACATGGTTGATGAAGATATGGCGCTGCTGAAACAGAAGATTTCACGGCTGAACATGGAAATGGCGGTAACTGACGAAATGCTTAAAATCGCCTGTTCGCTGAAACCGCACAGTTCCTGTCTGGTTCCGGAAAAAAGACAGGAGCTGACCACGGAAGGCGGCCTGGATGTCGCAGGAAACCTGAAAAGGATTACCGAAGCGGTTAATATCCTTCATCAGGCAGGGATTATCGTCAGCTTGTTTATAGACCCGGACAAACATCAGGTTGAAGCGGCAAAAGCTTCCGGCGCGGAATATATTGAAATGCATACCGGCAGATTTGCCGATACCGCCGGCGCAGAGCAGCGCAAGGAACTGGACCGCCTGATCAGGGCGGCGGAGCTGGCAAATTCCATCGGGTTGAATGTCAACGCCGGACACGGCATTGATTATGTCAATATTCAGGGGATTCTTGAAATTCCTTACCTCAAGGAACTGAATATCGGACACAGCATTGTTGCCCGCGCGGTGATGGTCGGCATCGGCCGGGCGGTGAAGGAAATGCTCGATTTAATGAAACCTTATAATAAATAAACATGCGATAAACAGGGGGGTAGGTTATGGCTGTAACACTGTTGCAGAATGTTCTGGAAAAGGGCGTAAGTTCCGATGCGTCGGATGTTCATATTAAAGAACATTATCCCATTGCCTACCGTATTGACGGAGATATGATCAGCAGCGACTTTATTCCGGATGTGGAAATGCTCGAGCGCTTTATTTCTCAGGTTGCCAATCCCGATCAGATTGAATACTTTAAAAAAACCGGAGACCTCGACCTTTCTCATTACGAGGATGGAGTCGGGCGTTTCAGGGTAAATGCCCATCGCCAGCGGAATATGCTCTGCCTGAATTTCCGCTATGTAAAAAATAAAGTGATGACCTTTGAACAGCTTGGTCTGCCGCCGGTGCTCACGCAGATTTCAGAATATCCGCGCGGCATCGTCATTCTTACCGGCACGACCGGCTCGGGCAAATCAACGACGCTGGCTGCAATGCTGGAGCATATTAACAGTACGATGCGCCGCCACGTAATCACCATTGAAGACCCGATCGAATATGAATTTGAAGATAAAATGTCTTTTTTCGAACAGCGTGAAGTGGGGTTGGACACGATTTCCTTTCCCAGCGCATTAAAACATGTGCTGCGGCAGGACCCGGACATTATCATGGTTGGTGAAATGCGCGACAGAACCAGTTTTGAAGCGGCATTGCAGGCCGCGGATACCGGCCATCTGGTAATGACTACCCTGCACGCTTCCAATGCCACGCAGACCATCAACCGTATCCTGGACTTTTTTGAGCAGGGCGAACAGGCCGGCATCCGTGAAGCGCTGGCCCTGAATCTGGCGGCAGTCATATCGCAGCGGCTGATCCCGAAAGCCATCGGCACCGGCCGCGCCCCTGCCTGTGAAGTCATGCTGAATACTCCGATGATAACCAAGCTGCTTCAGGAAAACCGGCTGGAAAAACTGCCGATGGCGGTTGCCGCCGGACGCAATGACGGCATGCTTACATTCAACCAGTGCCTGTATGACCTGGTGGATAACGGGATTATTACGGAGGAAGATGCTATGGAATATTCCGACAATCCGGAAGCGCTGAAGATGAACTTCCAGGGTATTTTCCTCTCCGCCGGGGACAATCAGATTATCGGCTGACCGTAATCAAAAACCGGATACTGCGTCGCCACGAAATATCCTCTATAATTTTTGTTTCTCTGCGCAACTGTCGCGGAATTTAAAATTGAATCTTTCTACGTTTTCAGACTTCAATATTACACAATCCGATGTATATTAGAGTTAAGGAAAAACTGGAACTGGAGTTGAAAAATGGCTGGAAAATATCAGTATCACAAACATGAAGATTTGTCTAAACGGCTGATCTGTCCGAGATGCGCCGAATCTCTGACTTATGCTGACATAGAAATATTTCCGGCGTGTCCATATTGCGATTGCCGGCTTGAAAGAAATTCCGAACTGGAAGATTTTATTCTCCAGCCGCTGGTGGAACGCTGGGCTAATCAATACGCCCCTGTGACTGGGCGCAACCGGTTAGCCCGGGGCAGAGAGTCTATTTAGTCTTGCCCGTAAATACAGTTGCAGTTTTATTTTGGATTAAAAGTTAAACTGAAAACCAATCTTTTTCTTGCATAATCCATAAAATTAATCAAAAATATTTTTATTTTTATTTTTTTATGGCTTGCATCTCTTTTCATCCCTGCTAATTTAAAAGCTCCATGTGTCTTTACATATCTACTTCCACACCGCTATGGGAGATACAGGGAAAAGGCGGAATTGCATTCGTATATAAAAGCAATTCTAAAAATTATGTATTGTAAGCTTAAAAGTAATCTGGGAGATACTGTTATGAAAGTCAGAGCATCCGTTAAACGCAGATGCGAATATTGCCAGATAGTGAAGCGTAATGGAGTTGTCCGGGTAATTTGCGCCCGCAACCCGCGTCACAAACAGAGACAAGGTTAAAAATCAGGATAAGGATTAGAGACTATGCCACGTATAATTGGAGTTGAACTTCCGGGAAAGAAGCGCATTGAGTTTGCTTTGCGCTACATTTACGGCATCGGTCCGAGCAAGGCTCTCGAAATCATAAAGAAATTGAAAATTCCGAGAGAGCTCCGCGCCGATAACCTGACCGACGAGCACATTGCGGCGATAACCCACATCTTGCAGAACGAAATGGACGTAGAAGGCGATCTGCGCCGTATGGTTTCAGCAGACATTCGCCGTCTCCAGGCTATCGGCTGCTATCGCGGGACCCGCCATCGCAGAAATCTGCCGTGCCGCGGACAGCGCACCAAGACGAACGCGAGAACGAGAAAGGGCCGCAGACAGACCGTCGGAGCCATCCGTGACAAAACTCAACGTAAGCTGGCGACCACCTAAGAGTCTGCCGGAGTTGTGTTTGTTGGTAGGATTAAAACTCAGAATCATTAAAAGGTACTGCATTAATCATGGCTGAAGAAAAAAAGAAAAAGATGGATGTTGCAGAAGCCGCCGAAGCCGTCGAAGTCGTTACTGCTGACGCTCCTGTTGCCGCGGAAACCGTGGTAAAAAGAAACAAGAGCGGTCGTTATGTTCCGGCTGGTATTGCTTACGTTTCGGCTACTTTCAACAATACGAAAGTTACATTTACCGATTTACACGGTAATGTGCTTTGCTGGTCGACCGGTGGAAAAAATGGTTTTAAGGGGTCAAGAAAAAGCACCGCTTATGCCGCACAGGTCATCGCCACTGATGCCGCTAAAAAGGCTCAGTTACTGGGAATGAAGGAAGTCGAAGTACGGATTAAGGGTCCGGGAGCCGGTCGCGAATCTGCCGTCAGAGGCATTGCTGCAACCGGTATGGAAGTCGTCTCCATTAAGGATACCACTCCGATTCCGCATAATGGCTGCCGCCCCCCGAAACGTCGCCGCGTCTAATGACAGGTACGATTTTAGTAAATTTTAAATAAATCTGGAGGAATAACATGACTGCTGCATCTGGTTTTCCGATGCCCCAATCTATCAGGATAGAAGAAGAAACTGCAACTGACAGATATGCCAAATTTATCGCGGCACCGTTTCAAAGCGGTTTCGGGCATACTCTCGGCAATTCGCTGCGCAGAGTGCTCTTGTCCTCTCTGGAAGGGGCGGCTATCAGCGCAGTCCGTATTGACGGCGCGTCACATGAGTTCGCTTCGCTTCCGAACGTAGTTGAAGATGTTACTGAAATTGTTCTCAATCTTAAACGCGTCCGGCTGAATCTCCACAGTGACCAGAGCAAGACACTGGAAATTAAAAAAGACAAGGCTGGTCCGGTAACCGCCGGCGACATTGTCGTTGATGGCACCGTTGAAGTGCTCAATCCCGAGCAAGTCATCTGTACTATCGACAAAGATATTCCGTTTCGCGCGGAAATTGATGTAATCAAAGGCAAGGGCTATATGCCTGCTGAAAAGCAGTTGGCCCCGAAAGTTGAAGGCACAATTCCGATCGACTGCATGTTCAGCCCGGTCACCCGCGTCAATTATCACGTCGGCGCGGCTCGTGTCGGCGAAGAAACAGAAATGGACGGACTTCAACTCGAAATCTGGACTGACGGCAGAGTCAAGCCCCAGGATGCCCTGGAAAGCGCGGCGAAGATCCTCAAAGATCATCTCCAGCCGTTCCTCGGCGGCCAGGCTGACGAAGAAGATGTCCTTTCTTCCATGAGCGACGAAGAACTGAAGATGTACAAAGTGCTTTCACAGGATGTGGAAGTTCTTGACCTCTCAGTCCGCGCCATGAACTGTCTGAACAACGCCAATATCAGAATTATCGGCGAACTGTGCACCAAGACAGAAAACAGAATGTTGAAATACAGAAACTTCGGTAAGAAGTCTCTGGATGAAATCAAAGAAAAAATCGAAGCGCTCGGGTTGTCTCTGGGCATGACTTTCAGCGAAAATCTGCTGAATGCACTTGAAGCGGAAGCCGAACGCC
>TBL_comb47_HYPODRAFT_10003262_pt1 | contig 19356 bp, 10 predicted proteins | sample TroBogypolimnion_40_FD_10682 | JGI IMG/M metagenome (IMG submission 10682) | reverse complement strand
TAGGTGAACATACCATGATGTTTGTCTTGGTAGGGTAGAGAACTCTGCTCACCGCTGCTTGCAGAAAAGACTACAATATTACCGAGCAATGAGGTTTGTTTTGGCTTTATCTTTATCCCACGTGCAGATAACAGCCCCTGATTTCTTGCACCGCCACTAAAACAGGCATCAATAAAGACCGAGACCTTTTTGCTTTGGAACTCAGTTAATTTTGCGTACACATTTTTAAGTTTTATTCCGCTCTCCAAAAAATTGGCTCCACTTACATCTACTGGGATTATAAAGGGCTCTTTAGTGTTCTCGTCAGGAAGTCCATGCCCAGCGTAATAAAAGATCAATTCTGCTTTACCATTCGAGTTTTTGGCGATCAAGTTCATTTTTGCCAATGCCTGGTTCATCCTACCTGCTGTCGCATTGAGTAACAAAGTGATATTCTCTTCAGGTAGGCCCAATGTTTTTACTGCATACTCCTTAAATGTCTTAGCATCGTTTTCGGCGAAAAGGACATTAATCTCACTGTTTAAATCGGGTTGTAAACTCTTGTAGTCTTCATTACCTACTATCAAAGCAAAACGATTCGGATTTTTTGCTCCAGTTACCGGAATATTTTTGTCTATTTCAGCCGTAAGGAAAATATCATTGATTTCAATTTTTTGATCATATTGTCCACTAATCTTAATGTTTTTTGCAGACAACTGTACTTTTTTCATTTCAAGGTTTAGTGGGAAGGTGCCTCCGTATTCATTGTATTTTTCAGATAATACAACTTTAATGGGCAATAAATCACTTCCTTTATAGATATTATTCACTGTGAAATCAAAGGTTAGTAACCTTGATTCTCCTGGGTTAAGCGATCCTACGTTCTGCACCATCTTATCAGGAGAAAGCGAAATAAGATTATTGTCCCCAAGATCGAAAACAGCTTTTGTATTCTCTGTTTTCCCTTGCCCTGTGTTCTGAACTAGAACATAGACCTCAATTTTTTCGCCATTTTCAATGATACTGTTGTTATTCCCTGTTACTTCTTTTATTCCAATATCTTTAACGGCAAGATTTGGCGTTTTAAAGGCTTGTGCGCTAATGGAATATAAGATTTCAGCAGGATTAAATCCTCTTGATTCGGTGATATCAAATTTAAATGGAATTTCTTTGCTTGTGATCTTTCGATCAGCATTGACTTCAAAAATTACAGTTTGACTTTGATTAGGCGCAATACCAGTCAACGATTTAGATTTATCGAAAGTGAACCCGCTTTTATCAATAGAAGAGAGATTTACCTTAACATTCTGGGCCGTACCTGTTCCTGTGTTCTTAATTGCAACTTCAAATTTTGCCTTTTCGTCTCCATCAAGTAGATTATTGCCGGATGGTTCAATAAAATTAACATTTGCCTCTAATTTTGGAATTCCGGACTCTGTCGATCCTTTTGAGACATAATCTAAATATAGAGGTGTAAACTTCCGATAGGTATATTTCACTCCAGTGATAGGGTGAGTTAATTCAAAATTAAAGAATTGAAATGTTGTTGCATCATCATTTAGCTGCTTGTCTGCAACAACCTTTACATCTTTCAGGTTAGCTTTAAAGCTTTTTGCATCTTGGATCGGCACACTTATATCGATAGGTCTGAACGCTCCTTCGAAAGTAACAGGAAATAACTGTTTTTCTGCATTGTATGTTCCAAGTTCTGCTATTTTGAGATTAACGTGAGTATATGAATTTTTAATTTTTTCTATTCGGTCAACCTCCTTTTTTTCAGTGTAATCCTTATACATTAGCGTATATTTTTTGTCAACCTCCTTTTTAAACTCTTCAGCGTTTTTTTGCCTGACTTGAAAAGAATTCAAAGTTTCAAATTCGTCTTTAGGTGCGAATAACGGTGATTTAGCTAACTCCTGGCCAATTTCTTTGGCATAATAAACGATGGCTTTTGATTTGACCTGATTAAAAGCATTCTCATCAGCCTTTGCCTGCTCAGCTAACAAAAAATTCTTTGCCTTAGTGGCATGTTCATCGGCAATAGATTTTATTGAAGGCGATCTTAGGCAATAACCAAAATCAACTTTATTTTTATTTGAGAATATATAATCAATTACTTTTTGTTTTGTTGGGTCATCTAAAACATTGATTAAGTCCTCAAGAGATGGCAAAAATACAATCTGATACCACCTTGATGCTGGTGTTTCGATACCAGCAGCGTTATGATAGCCTGCCATATATGCAGTTGAGAAATACATTGGTGGATAAATGGAGAAGCAAATTGCCGATGAATTGTAATCCCCGATAGGATGAGGTAATATTGGATGCATTTTTAAAGACCCTGATATTCCAATCCTCCACTTACTATAATCAGGTTGATTTAAAGGAACTCCTCCAATGCTTAGAGTAAAATTCCGATTCCGTTTAGTTAGCTTGCCTTTAGAATTAAATACTTCTTCTGTTACTTTAATATTAAAAAAATCAAACTTTGCTCTATAATAGCCTTCATTTTGCGGTTCTTTGATACGCAGATAAATGTTATTCTCGGAATCAGTAAAAAAATCGTTTTCATTAGGAATATATTCTGATTCTATATGAATCCACAATACAATCGATTTACTTTTATCTAATTTGGATGGATTCAAACCAGTTTTTATCATATCAGAAATTGCTTTTCCAGTTGGGATTGAAAACGGCAATTTTGATATGAAGGTACTATCGGGTTCAAATCGACTCGTTTCTGGCGGATTAATTCTATCAAAACCAGATGCATGTGTAATAGCAATAATTAACAGCAAAAACCCCAATAACAATAAGTGTTTCATTTCAATTAAATTTAAGTACGTGATTATGAATTATTTTTTTATTGTTTTTAAAAGGCTGAAATCAAGGGACAAATGCAATCTTTTATATTGCCAAATGTAACGACAAAAGCTCTATTGGTGATTATATCCCAATATTATTCTTGGTCGATTGTTAAGTGTATCTTGTACTATTTCAACCTCCACATTTGTAATTTTTTCAAACGATAAACCGGAAAGCACTTCCCGAAAATTTGTCAAATATGTTCCTTTCTGGGCTTGATTCTTATGTGATGGAAATTAATGAAAATAATTATCAGGGCACTCAAATATCAGATATTGAGATATATATTTATGTGATGGTTATGTGATGGAAGATACAAATTGATAAGCTTTTCTTAACCTTAAAGATAATCACCAGTTCTTAATCATCAGCAATTTATTCGTTTCCAATCTCAAAAGTCGTTCGCATTACATAAACTTATTTTTATATCTTCGGCCTTTTAATTTTCAAATCATGATCAGAAAGTTTCCAGTTCTTGCCATCGTTTTTGTTTTGATGTTCCGGATTAGTGCGTATGGCTCTGATTTATTGCCCCTTAAAACCGACAAGGACGTTCTTGTGACAATGAAAAAGGACAGCTCATCCTCCACAGGTACAATCAATCAGAGTTATAAAATCCATGCAAGGCACCTTGAAGGGCCCATTAAACTGGATGGTGTGATCAATGAAGAGGATTGGCTCAAAGCTGAAAAGGCAAACAATTTCTATATGGTACTACCTTATGATACAGGCCATAGCGTTGCAAAATCGGATATCATGATGGCCTACGATGACAAGGCTTTTTACCTCGCTTTGGTTTTTCACGATACCATTCCAGGGAAACGGCAGGTTGAATCCTTGCGACGCGATTGGATGTTTAACAACAATGACAACTTTCTGTTTTTTATCGATCCGTTCAACGATCAGACGACCGGTTACTCATTTGGTGTCAATGCTGCCGGAGCAATCTGGGACGGGGTGATGAGTGGTGGTTCGGCCTCAAACCTGATTTGGGATTGTAAATGGGAAACTGTAACCAAAAACTATCCCGATAAATGGGTATCTGAGATGCGAATACCCTTTAAATCTATTCGTTATAAAAATGATGTCAATCATTGGAACATTCAGTTTTCACGGCTTGATTTGAAGTTGAATGAAAAATCGGCATGGGCACCCGTACCAAGGCAATTCCCGACTGCATCGCTGGCTTATGCGGGTCAGGTGATCTGGGACAAACCACTTCCAAAATCGGGAATCAAACTTTCTGTGATCCCTTACATTTTTGGGAGTGCATCCCATAATTTTGAAGATGGGACTGATACATATTATAGAAAGCATATGGGGTTTGATGCCAAAATGGGTCTTTCCACTGCGCTCAATCTTGATTTAACCTATAATCCCGATTTTTCACAGGCTGAAGTGGACGACCAGGTTACAAATCTTCAAAGGTTTGAATTGTACTTTCCCGAAAAAAGACAGTTCTTTTTGGAGAACAGTGATTTGTTCAGTAATTACGGTGCGGCAAATGTACGTCCATTCTTCTCGCGGCGGATTGGGCTCGATGCCCCTGTAAATGGCGGCGCAAGGTTGAGCGGCAAACTTGGGAATGATTGGCGGATTGGTGTGATGGATATGCAGACCGGAATCGAGGGTGATTTTTTGTCCAGAAATTTTTTTGTAACCTCTGTTCAGAAAAAAGTATTTGCCCGATCGAACATCGGCGCTATCCTTGTCAACAAACAACAAATGAATATCCCTGATAATTGGCAGGGAAACAATTACAACCGTGTTTTTGGCCTTGAATACAACCTCGCAAGTACCGATAATTTCTGGAACGGAAAACTTTTTGCCCAAAAGTCATTCTCCCCAAAAGTAAATGTTGCAGAAGAATACTCCCAGGGATTAAATTTGGTTTATGCCCGCAAAACCCACTTGCTGGAATTCAATCAGCTTTATGTTGGCAGGGATTATAACGCAGAAACTGGCTATGTACCCCGACGGGATTTTATGCAGGTGAACCCACGTATTACGGTAAGGATCTACCCAAAAACCGGTTTACTTGAATATCATGGTTTTATATCTGAACTCAACAATATTTATGCACCCGGCAAAATGAACCTTACCGATCGGTTGGTCAGTTTTGGCTATTTTTTCCAGTTCAGGAGCCGGGCCCGGATTGATTTGAAAGCGAATAACTCGTTTGTATTGTTGCGCAGCGATTTCGACCCGACCAACAAAGGGTTGAACCTTTTGCTTTCAGGGAGCAGCTATAATTGGAATGATTATTCGATTATGTTTACTTCCGACAACCGCAAAACTGTCAAATTTGATATACAAGCCGATAAGGGAGGATATTTTAATGGGAACCGTTGGTTTTTAAAGGGCAGCGTCAATTATCGGTTCCAGCCTTACGGTTACATTTCAATGGTTTATAGTTATAATGAGCTTTCATGGGCAAATTCAACTAAAAACAGAGGGTTTTGGTTGGTTGGACCAAAACTTGACGTAACATTTACCGACAAACTCTTTTTTACCACCTATGTTCAATACAACGATCAGGTTGATAACCTGAACATTAATGCGCGTTTTCAATGGCGTTATAAACCTGTTTCCGACTTGTTCCTGGTCTATACAGATAATTACTTTCCCGGGAATATGAATGTAAAAAATCGTGCCGTCGTTTTAAAATTGGCGTATTGGTTTAATTGAACAAACGCTTTTATATTTTGTTAACGAATATGGTACATTGAGTTGGCAACAATTTCAATTATCTTTGATTTTGATTTATCGTTTATTTATGGGATCGCCGAATATTCAAAAACAATTAAAGCTGGACGAACGTTACCTCAGAATGGCCATGATATGGGCCGAAAACTCGTATTGTATCCGTCGTCAGGTGGGTGCACTGTTGGTAAAGGATAAAATGATTATCTCTGACGGATATAATGGGACACCGTCAGGATTTGAGAATATCTGCGAAGATGAGAATGATAAAACAAAACCATATGTTCTTCATGCAGAGGCGAATGCAATAACAAAGGTTGCAAAATCGAACAACAGTAGCGATGGTGCCACCCTATATGTGACTTCTTCCCCATGCCTCGAATGTTCAAAGCTGATTATACAGGCCGGGATTAAAAGGGTCGTCTTTTCAGAAGCCTATCACATGAACGATGGCGTTGAATTGCTTGAAAGGGCAGGTGTAGAGATCGTCAAGGTAATATTGCAATAATTTGGATGTTTGTCGATTATCGTACCAAAGCATGGCCACAATTGGGAACAATTGAATTTGACAGAATTCCAAAGAATAAAATTTGAGTTGTTTTTTTAATAGATATCAATAAAAAAAATGGATAAAAAAAGAAGGATAGTAATTTGGATGCCGGCTTTACTGGTATTTACATTGGTTGTTGGGGTATTTTTAGGGGCCAGGATTCAGCGCCTTCAAATCGGCACACATTTGGTACCCTCAAAAAATACAAATAAAGTGGGCTCAATTCTCAACCTGATTGAGGAGAACTATGTCGATACGGTGGATACAAAAAAGATTGTTGAATCGGCAATCCCTGAGATTCTCAAACAACTGGATCCACATACTGTATATATTCCTGCCAGGGATATGGTGGAAGTAACTGAAGAGATGTCAGGTGGCTTTAGTGGGATTGGGGTACAGTTCTCGATTCAAAATGATACAATTATGGTCATTGACGTTGTTTCAGGCGGTCCGTCCCAGAAATTGGGCATCAGGGCCGGAGATCGTATTGTAAAAGTGAACGATACCATTATGGCGGGCGTAAAAGTGACGAATGATATGGTTTTTAAAAAACTTCGTGGCAAAAAAGGTTCCCTTGTCAATGTCAGTATTGCACGAAAGGGATTTCCTGAATTGCTCCCTTTTACAATAAAACGTGGGGAGATTCCGCTGACAAGTGTTGATGTAAGTTATATGGTGAACAGCAACACCGGATTTATTAAAGTCGGACGCTTTGCCGAAAAAACATACGAAGAGTTTATGGCCGGGGTGGAAAAGCTTGACCAGGCAGGTGCAACTCAGTTAATTATTGATTTGCGCGGAAACCCTGGCGGTTACCTTGGTGCTGTGATCAAAATGGTAAGCGAGTTTTTAGATGACGGCGAATTGGTCGTCTATACTGAAGGACGTACCCAACCCCGCAGATCGTACAATACTGAAAGGAAGGGCAATTTTATAGGAAAAAAGGTGATCGTTTTAGTGGACGAATATTCAGCTTCGGCAAGTGAGATTTTTGCCGGTGCTATTCAGGATAATGACCGGGGAACAATCATTGGTCGCCGCACTTTTGGTAAAGGTTTAGTACAGGAACAAATTCCTTTTTATGACGGTTCCGCTATCCGTCTCACTGTTGCACGTTATTATACACCTGCAGGCAGGTGTATTCAAAAGTCTTATGAGAAGGGTCTTGATGATTATTATGGCGACATCAACCGACGCTATGCCCATGGCGAATTCGAGCAAAAAGACAGTATCCGTTACAATGATACGCTCAAATATTATACGCGTAATAAAAGGGTAGTCTATGGTGGAGGGGGAATAATGCCCGATATTTTTGTAGGTGTCGATACGACCGGTATCTCACCTTACTATATGAAGATGACCCAAAAAGGTTTGGTTTATCAATTTGCATTTGATTATTCTGACAAGTATCGCGATGTATTAGGAAAATTAAAAACAGGAAAGGATTTTGAAAACTACCTTTCCCAAAAGAACATCATGCAGGCCTTCACCGAATTTGCCGCTAAAAAGGGTTTGCCATTGGAAGCTATCGGTTTAAAAACTTCGGGAAAGATTATCGAAACTCAACTAGTTGCCTATATTGCCCGAAATATTATCGGTGAAGTTGGATTTTACTCTGTAATCAGTTCAATTGACGCTACACTGGTTGAAGCACTTAAAGCACTTAATAAAAAAGATTTATTGGTGCAGTCGAATTGATTATTGTACCTGAAAATTCATTTTGTAATATCGGCTTGACTCTTTCGTAATTGAAAAGTCAGGCCGTTATGATTTATAGATCAGAGGAGGTCATGCAAATGGCCATTTCCATTCATTTTTTTTATCTCCCTGTAACAATTTCAGCCCGTAATCGTCTTATGGTTTAAAAGCTGAACTGAATAATGACGATCAATGATTATAACAAGGCTGTGGATTTGTGGGCAGACGGACTTTATCGGTTTGTGCTGAAGAATATTTCCGATACAGAAAAATCAAAAGACATCATTCAGGATTGTTTCGAGAAGATGTGGGTTCATCGCGGATCAATTGATGCGAAAAAAGTAAAATCATATCTCTTTACAATGGCTCACCATACCTTGATCGATGTGGTCAGAAAAGAGAAACACACTACTTCACTTGACTGGAAGAGTATTGCAGAACCTTTTGTTAATGAGGGTTATACCGATTTACAGGAAATACTGCACAAAGCAGTGGGGCTTTTACCTGATATTCAGCGCTCAGTTGTGCTGTTACGCGATTATGAGGGTTACTCCTATCGCGAGATCAGCGAAATCACCGGGATTACAGAGGTGCAGGTAAAAGTTTATATCTACCGTGCAAGGATATTTTTGAAAAGTTATATTGGCCAAATCCATAGCATTGTCTAAGATGAAAATTACACGGTCAAATTATGAAAGTTGGTTTCTCGATCATATCGAAGGTAATCTGGACCTTTCGGCCCAGGATGAGTTTAATCTTTTTTTGGGGCAAAATCCCGATCTGGCGGAAGAATTGGAGATCGGTGACTGGATCACCATTCCCTTTGAATCGGGTATTCTGTTCGATGCGAAAGAGCAACTAAAAAAATCAAATAGCGATCTTGAAACGAAATTTCAGGAAAAAGTTATTGCCTACTACGAGAATGATCTTTCCATCAATGAGCGGACAGATTTTGAAAAATGGCTTTTGGAAAATCCTGCGTTTGCACAGGATTCAGAATTGTTCGCTAATCTAAAACTATCAGCTGATCCATCAATTGTATTTGACAAGAAAAGGAACTTGAAAAGGAAGGGCATTGTTATTCCCTTATGGTTGGAATATGCTACAGCTGCTGCTATCCTTTTATTTGCCTACTTTCTTTACCATCCGGGTGAACAATTTCGCCCCGAAGTGAAAATAAGAGTTGCAAGTGTCATTGAGCAGATATCAAAAGATCGTGTTGTGCCTGAAAGGAAAGTGAATTCAGAGGTAAAAGCACAAAAGGATCCCACTCCGGTGATTCATTTAAAAAAAGTTCCGGTCAACATTCCTATCAGGCAAGAGGTGAAAGAAACTGAAATGAAACCCGCTAAAAACACTGACTCTACACCGCTAATGCGTAATCCGGAACCTGGACCCCAGATGTTAAAATTTAAAGGAATAAGCCTAGGTCAACCCGCGGATATTGAGTTGGCCATTGTGCCTGTTAATGCAAAAGTTAAAAATGAGGAAGATCAGGTTTTGTCAGAGTTGTTGAAGACTCAATTGGCTCAAATCAGACAAAGTGGTGACAGGGAATTTTTGTCCACCGAACATCTGGGGGTGACAGGTTTGCACTTATTTGCTAAACTGACCGGAAAACGGCTGACTGCCAGCAAAAATTTGGATGGCACGGTAAAAACAGTCAATTATAACTCCAGGTTATTGGCAATATCAATCCCTGTTAACAGGTAATCCATATTTTTTTTGTATCCTTACAACGAAAACCTGATCAGGTTATCGAGGCCAGATGTTTAATTTTGTATTGAAAATACTTATTATCTTCTTATGAAACAGTTGTTTATTTTATCAATGATGATGCTGTTAACGATTTCCTGTCAACAGATGGAAAAGAATCGGGTTGCCAAAGAGGTGATCAGCGAAATGTCGGCAAAAGCCAATTACAGATCAGATGAGGCACCACCGCCACCGCCACCTGCGGAAGAGGCACGTTTTGATAATCAAAGAGTTATAAGTGACAATATTGTTAAAAAGAAAATAATCAAAGACGGACGGATGGGCATAAAGGTGTCTGATCTTGCCAGGACCAAACTTCAGATTGACGTTCTCGTTAAAAAGCATGGAGGTTATTTTGACAGTGAAAGTTTTACCAATTCCGATTCAGAATCTGCCTATAACCTTAAAATCAGGATACCTGAAAACAACTTTGAGAAATTTCTGACAGAAATTGAAGCTGAGGATGGTGAAATATTGTATAAAGAGATTGATGCCCGTGATGTAACCGACCAGTTTATCGATTTGGGAACAAGGCTGAAAACCAAAAGAAACTATTTGACAAGATACAGTGAGCTGTTAAAACAGGCAAAAACTGTAAAAGATATTCTCGAGATAGAGGAGAAGGTCCGCGGATTGGAAGAAGAGATCGAAAGTACAGTTGGCAAACTGAAATATTTAAATGATCTGGTCAATTATAGTTCTTTGGAGTTGTCGATTACAAAACCAAAAGATATAAAATTTATTCCGGCTCAGCGCGACCCGTTTTACGGGGAATTAAAGCTGTCCTTATCAAATGGCTGGTTTGGATTTGTTGACTTTTTGTTGTTTTTATTGAAATTGTGGCCTTTCTGGCTTATTGCAGGTTTTCTGGCTTATTTCTGGAAAAAGCTGAATTTTAAAAGAAAAGGCAAAGTTGTAAAATAAACCTTATTTTTATCCTCAAATAAACATCCTATGAAAGTTTCTAATAAGGTTTTGCCCTTGCTTGGGTTAGCGGTACTTGCGCCCACTTTTTCGGATTGTCTGGGAGGGAACAAGTCTGGTCGGCCAAACATCATCTTTATCATGAGCGACGACCATGCTTATCAGGCGATTAGTGCTTATGGTGGCCGTTTGGCAACTGTAGCTGCAACTCCGAATATCGACCGGATCGCTAAAAATGGGATGATTTTTAACCGGTGCCTTGTCACCAATTCAATCAGTGGTCCATGCAGGGCAACTATTTTAACCGGGAAATACAGCCACCTGAATGGTTTTCTTCAAAACGATGGCATCCCGTTCGACGGCAATCAGCAAACTTTCCCAAAGCTCCTGCAAAAAGCTGGCTACCAAACGGCCATCATCGGTAAATGGCATTTGGAGTCCGATCCGACAGGATTCGACCATTGGGAAATCGTGCCGGGACAGGGAAATTATTATAATCCCGATTTTATCACTCCACAAGGAAAACACACGGAAAAAGGTTATGTGACCGATATTATTACCGATAAATCACTGGCGTGGCTCAAAGAGGCTGCCTCCGGAGACAAACCCTTTATGCTGATGTTGCACCATAAGGCTCCTCACCGTGAGTGGTCGCCGGGGCCTAAGTACCTTGAACGGTTTAAAGGGGTTAAATTTCCCCTTCCGAAAACACTGTTTGACGATTATACAGGACGTGGTAGAGCAGAACATGGACAGGATATGACGATCGACAAGACCATGACAGTAGATTCTGATCTCAAAATGTGGATGGATACGACGACCCAAAAATTCAGAAACTCCTATCTTGGGAGGATGGATGCTGCTCAAAAGAACGCATGGAATAAAGTTTATGACCCGATTAAAGAGGAGTTTAAGAAAAGGAATCTACAGGGAAAGGAGCTTGTTGAATGGAAGTATCAGCGTTATTTGAGCGATTACCTGGCATGTATCCAGTCGGTTGACGAAAGCGTGGGAAGAGTGCTTGATTATCTCACGGAAACAGGATTAGACAAAAATACGATAGTGATCTACACCTCTGATCAGGGGTTTTACCTTGGTGAACACGGTTGGTTCGACAAGCGCTGGATGTTTGAAGAGTCGTATCGAACCCCTTTATTAATTCAGTGGCCCGGTACAGTCAAGCCCGGTACCATAAACAATGATATGGTGTCCAACCTTGATTTTGCAGAAACTTTCCTCGATATTGCAGGTGTTGCAGTTCCGAAGGATATGCAAGGTGAAAGTCTGCTATCCATTTTCAAAGGGAAAACTCCGGAGAACTGGCGTAAAGAACACTATTATCACTATTATGAATATCCGGGTGTGCACAGTGTTAAAAGGCAGTATGGTATAAGCACAGAAAGGTACAAACTGATCCATTATTACTACGACATCGACGAATGGGAGATGTTTGACCGGGTAACGGATCCTGATGAGATGAAAAGTGTTTATGATGACCCATCTTATGCCATTGTTCGCGAGGAGCTCAGAAAGAGGCTGAAGGTGCTGATGGTCCGTTATCAGGATAGCGACAGCCTGGCGAGGTCGTTTATTCATGTGAAGGCGAAATGAATCTGGCTACTGACTTCTCTGGGCTGAATGTCGGTTAATAAAATATCCAAACGGAATACATGATAAATATGATTTGGATATTCCTTTACTGAAGGCTTTTGTTTTTTTTGAAAAATTGGGGTAGTTTTATATTTAAGCACATGCAACAAAAATCAGAAATAGAACCTATGAAAAAAATTGTTTACCTCCTTCTTTTTCTGGGAATTTTCTTTGCCGGGCAGTTGATGGGGCAGGGCAAATTGAATTTTGGGCTCAATCAACCTCAGGAAGCTGCAACACTTCCCGTTTCCAAATCAAAACCTGTTATTGCAGTGCGTAAAACGAAAGCTTCAATACCAGCCAACCTTCAAAAAGTATCGGAGAATGAATTTTTACTCAATACAGGCTGGGAAATGGCCGAAGCCGATTCGGTCATAGCCTCCTCTGAATCGATATTTAGTCATCAGCTCAATACTTCTGGCTGGTATAACGCAACAGTTCCAGGTACGGTGCTTACCACGCTTGTGGATCAGGGAGTTTATCCGGATCCCTATTATGGTTTGAATAATCTTTATATTCCTGACTCCTTGTGCAGAAAGGAATGGTGGTACCGCGTGCCGGTGAAATTGCCGGAGAATAGTCCGGGAAAGTCTGTTTGGTTGCTTTTCAACGGGATCAACTATAAAGCAGATATTTGGCTTAACGGACATAAATTGGGTCATATCACAGGGGCTTTTCAACGTGGCAGTTTTGATGTTACCCAACTAATGAAAGTTGATACCGAAAATATTTTGGCAGTCCATATTTATCCACCCGACAATCCGGGTATTCCACAGGAAGAGTCTTCAAGGACAAATGCCGGTCCGAATGGTGGGCAATTATGCCTCGATGGCCCAACCTTTATCTCTTCAGAAGGTTGGGACTGGGTCCCTGGAATCCGCGACCGCAACATTGGCATCTGGCAGGATGTAAGGTTACGCCTGACAGAAGGAGTCTCGATTATTGATCCACAGGTAATCACCGATTTGCCCTTACCCGATACGACCAGTGTGTCGATAACGGTTAAATCGGGGGTTAAAAACTATTCATCACAATCACAGCAGGTCACGCTTATAGGAACGATTGATAAAATCGGATTTAGTAAAACATTTTATTTAAAACCCAACGAATTGAGGTCGATTACCTTGAGTTCCACAGAGTTTCCGCAACTAAACATTAAAAATCCCCGGTTATGGTGGCCAAATGGCTATGGCCGTCCCGAATTGTACCAATTGGCTCTTGAAATAAAAGTAACCGGAAAGCGATTGTCAGATCGAAAGTCGATCCGCTTTGGTGTGCGCGAATTTTCGTACGGAATGGCCGTAGCCCAACCCGATAAAAAACTAATGCGCATTGAATTTGATCCGATCAGGGCGATGGGAAAAGTTTTATTCAACAACATCGGTCGCGTGGATATCGGCAATGGTACTTTTTTACCCCAACTTGCGGCAACATCGGATACCTCCTATTTAAAGGTTACCGATAAACAAAGCAGTAACCCGTTTCTCACAATTAAAGTAAATGGTATCCCTATATTTTGTAAAGGGGGAAACTGGGGGATGGATGATGGAATGAAACGGATATCCCGTGAGCGTTTGGAACCTTATTTTAAGCTTCATCGACTTGCCAATTTTAACATGATCAGAAATTGGACCGGTGAGAGCACGGAAGAACTTTTTTATGACCTGTGTGACGAATATGGAATGTTGGTATGGAACGATTTCTGGCTATCAACTGAGGGCTATAATCTGAATGTGAATGACAATCAGTTGTTTATGATTAATGCCACAGAAGTGGTCAAAAGATTTCGCAACCATGCTTCTATTGCGATATGGTGTCCAAGAAATGAGGGTTATGCGCCACAACTGGTCGAACCTCAATTAGCGGCCCTGATTGCCAACGAAGACGGGACCCGCCATTATCAACCCAATTCGCGCAACCTGAATCTGAGACCAAGCGGACCGTGGCACTATATAATTGATCCTGCAGAATATTACCGGAACATTGCCGAAGGTTTTTCGACTGAGTTGGGTACACCTTCCATCCCGACAGCGGAAACCATCCGCTCCTTTATGCCTGCCGGGGATCAATGGCCGATTAGTGACACGTGGTTTTACCACGACCTGCACGACGGACAGAAAGATTATCTGAGGGCCATAGAAACAAAATATGGGATCAGCGAAAATCTTACCGATTTCTGCAAAAAAGCACAAATGGTTAATTACGACAGTCATAGGGCGATGTTTGAAAGCTGGAACAGCAGGTTGTGGAATAAGGCAAGCGGTATTTTGTTGTGGATGAGCCATCCTGCATGGCCAAGTATGGTTTGGCAAACTTATTCTTGGGATTACGAAACATTCGGATCCTTTTTCGGCACAAAAAAAGCGTGCGAACCGGTTCATATCCAAATGAACCTCAACAATAAACAGGTAGTGGTTGTAAATACTACATTAAAAAACTTTAAGCAAATGGGAGCCAGGATGGAATTGTTTGATCTCAGCGGCAAAAAGCTTTTTGTAAAAAACTGTTCAATGGCAATAGCTTCGAATAAACTGACAGAATGTTTCGTGGCTGAGCTTCCTGTTGCGACACCTTTAATCTATTTGTTGCGTTTTACTTTGACCGATGGAGGCAAGGTTATCTCTCAAAACGAGTATTGGAGAAGCAATGAAAATGAGGGTCGCTTTGACGGATTGAACAACCTTGCAGAAACAACTTTAACGGCGAAAATCGCAAAGCAGCTACACCCCGGGAAAGTAACGGTTACCGTGTCAAATCAATCTAAGGTTCCCGCAATTGCAATCAAACTTAACCTTCGCGATCCTCAATCCGGTAAAATAGTCCTGCCTGCGAATTTCTCAGATGGCTATTTTACATTGTTACCAGGTGAGAGAAGAGAGATCGAAGTGGAATGGGACTGTTCCGCTATCGTAAATCCGGAAGTGGTTGCACAAGCGTATAATTTGAAAAGGGAAGGTATCGCTTTCGTAAAATAGCAATTGACTTTTAATTGCTAAATTGGTTTGGATTAAACCATGAATTTCGGTACTTCAAAAACATCCTTTACATCTTTTAATAATTCCGGGATCATCAACGATTGTGGACAGAGGTCAAGGCAGGTCCCACATTCTGTACAGGCGGAAGCCCGCTGTAGTGGTTTAAGGAAACGGTGATAATTTTCTTCCCGGCCAAACATGTGAAAGTTGTTGAAATAGTCGAAACACCCCGGAATATTTACACCTTCTGGACACGGCATGCAGTAGGCACAGGATGTACAATCGACTTTAATCTTTCCCCTGAAAATCGCTTTTACCCCTTCAATGACATGCATGTCATTTTGCGTGAATCTGTTTTCAGTAGCCCGGTTGGCAGTTCCGATATTTTCAACGACCTGTTCCATTGTGTTCATACCACTTAAAAGTGTAGATGCTTCGGGATGGCTCCAAACCCAGCTCAGGGCCCAATCGGCAGGTGACCTAAAATGATCAGCCCGATCAAATGCTGTCTGTACGTTTTTGGGGATGTTGGCTGCCAGTTTTCCCCCTCGGAGTGGCTCCATTATTGTAATTCCCAAACCTTTTTGTGCAGCAAATGCCAAACCCTGACGGCCAGCCTGAAACGCTTCATCCAGGTAGTTGTACTGAATCTGGCAGAAGGACCAATCATATGAATCAACAATTCTGTTAAAATTCTCGCCCTTATCGTGAAAAGAGAAACCTGCATGTTTGATGCGCCCGTCACGGATCGCCAGGTCCAAAAAACTGGTTATCCCTAAATCTTCGACATTTTTCCACAGACTTTTGTTGAGAGCGTGGACTAAATAAAAATCGATATGATCGGTTTGGAGTCTCTGAAGTTGCTCATCCAGATATCTGTCCATATCACCGCGGGTTTTGATCAACCAACTTGGCAGTTTAGTCGCCAGGTTAACTTTTTGCCGGTATCCATCCTTCAATATCCTTCCGGTTACGGGTTCGCTTTCTCCTGCAGAACTCATCCCCGTTCCGTGATAAGGATAAGCCGTATCAATGTAGTTGACCCCTTCGTCAATCGCATGTCTGATCAGTCTGGCCGAAAGGCTCTCGTCTATTTGTGTAGAATCCCCACCAGGCAGTAGCGGTAGCCGCATACAACCGAAACCAAGAATGGAGACCATTTTGTTTGTTTTTCCGAATTTTCTGTAAAGCATATTCAGTGACTTTGTTTTTTCTGTGGCAAAGGTGCAAACTATTTTATAGATTCAATAAAAGTTTTTTACTTTCAATCTAACTTATTATTAATAACTTTGTTCCAAGTCTAGAGAAGAATGGATAAATGAATTCCCGTTAAAGTATTTTTTATGATTAGTTACTCTTCTAAAACCAAGGATCAAATAATCTGTGAGTTACAAGAATTGAAAGAAGAATATAATTCTTTGAAAGCATCATATGACATGGTTATTCATCACCACAGACTTACAGAAGAAACACTTCGGATAAGTAATGAATTTAATAATACCCTATTGCAAACCATTCCATTTGGTATGGATATCGTAAATGAAGAGGGAACGATTCTGTTCATAAATGGATTTCTTAAACAAATTTTTGGGGAACAGGCATTGGGGAGAAAGTGCTGGGAATTGTACCATAATGGTCTGATAGAATGTTCCGATTGTCCACTGATCTCCGGTATAAAAGTGGGGGAATCATTTACTGGAATTAATAATGCCATCATCGGAAAGAAAATCTATCAGATTTTTCATACAGGAATGATATACAATGGGCAAAAGGCGATACTTGAAATATTTGTGGATATCACCGACGGCATCGAGGCCCATAATGCGCTTAAAAAAAGTGAGAAACGGTTCAAAACTATTTTTGAGGATGCCCCATTGGGTGTTGCTTTGGTGGAATCGGTTTCCGGCAAGATTTGTGAAGTGAATCAAATGTTTGCAAAAATTGTTGGACGGACAATGGAAGAACTGACCAATTTTGACTGGATCAGCATTACCCATCCGGATGATCTGGAAGCTGACCTATACAATCAGTTGCAATTGGTAAATGGCAAAACCAATGGGTTTCAAATGGAAAAACGTTATATCCGTCCCGATGGTTCCTTTGTTTGGATAAATATGACAATTTCAAGGTTGATCAAAGAGGACAATATGCCGATGCAACATATTTGTATGATTGAGGAGATTACTGAACGCAAAAAGATCGAAGAGGCGATCAGGAGACAGGCCGATCTGCTCAACCTTGCCTATGATAGCATTATTGTCAAAGATTTGGACTCAAAGATAATCTATTGGAATAAAGGGGCTACTGAATTATATGGTTGGATGGGCCCTGAAGTGATGGGGAAAATTATCCATGAATTGCTTAACACGAGTTTTCCGGTGTCGCTGGAAGAGATTATGACGGAAATTGACACAAAAGAATATTGGGAAGGGGAACTTACCCATATGACGAAGGATGGTTCAAGTATTATTGTTTCAAGTCGTTGGCAACTTCAAAAAGATAAAGATAACCACCCTGTTGCTATTCTTGAAATCAATCATGACATAACAGCACGTAAGCAAATCGAGGAAGCTCTGAGGTCTAAAACATCCCTGCTCGAAGCACAATTAAATTCAGTTACAGAGGGGATATTGGTCGTTGATGAGCAGAATAAGAGGGTGCTGATTAATCAGCGATTTATTGAGTTGATCAATGCACCAGGGTCTGTTTTGGCAGAAACAGATGATTCCAAATTGTTGAATTATGTTACCGGATTGACAAAAAATCCCAATTTGTTTCTTGAAAAAATTAATTACCTCAATCGTCATACTGACGAGAAAAGCCATGATCAAATAGAATTTAAGAATGGGATGATACTTGACAGGTATTCGGCACCGGTTTTGGGAAAAGATGGGAATAACTGCGGCCGTATCTGGACCTTCCGCGACATTACCGCTCAAAAAAGTACCGAGTTGCAAATAAAAATGAAAAATGAGGAGCTTCTTAAAGTAAATGCCCAGAAAGATAAATTTTATTCGCTGATTGCCCATGACCTGCGCGGCCCGTTGGGAGGTTTTATGGTGATGACCGAACTGATGGTTGAAGAAGAACAGAATTTTACTGAGCACGAAAAAAGGGAAATGACTTTAAATCTCAGGGATTCAGCGCGTAATACATTTACCCTACTTGAACAATTGCTGGAATGGTCAAAAATTGAACGTGGCATCTCAGATTTTAAACCGATGATGGTTGATTTACGTCCTGTTGTTGACGAAAGTTTAAAAATCGCAGCAGAGTCGGCTAAAATAAAGTCGGTAGAACTGTCTGTTGAAATACCAGTCAATACATTGGTTTTTGCTGACCCTAATATGATGAAAACCGTTATCCGTAATCTTGTTTCGAATGCCGTAAAGTTTACACCTTCCGGTGGCAACGTAACTGTTTTCCTTGGGGCTGAAAAATCGAATCTGGTAGAGATTGCTGTAAAGGATACCGGCATTGGAATGAGCGAAGAGATTATTGAAAATTTATTCCGACTGGATGTTAACACAAAACGACCAGGAACCAGCGGAGAGCTGAGTACAGGGCTTGGATTGTTGCTTTGCAAAGAATTTGTCGAAAAACAAGGTGGTAAAATCAATATTGCAAGTCAGGAAGGCAAAGGTTCTGTTTTTAGTTTTACAGTCCCCGCACATGAAATATCTACTGAAACCATCTATAATCCGATTGTTGTTGAGGGTAATGGCAATAATTCCGGGGTCAGCAATCTTAAAATTCTGATCACCGAGGACGATGCTATTTCCGGTAAAATTATCTCTTCAATGGTTAGAAAGGTCAGTAGTCGGATTATAATTGCCACAACTGGTGCAGAAGCTGTCACCGTTTGCAGAAATAATCCTGATCTTGATTTGATTTTAATGGATATCGCCATGCCACAAATGAACGGATATGAGGTAACCCGTCAGATCCGTACCTTTAACAAGGATGTGATTATTGTTGCTCAGACCTCCTTAACCTTAAAAAAAGACATCGAGAATGCCCTTGAAGCCGGATGCAATGCCCACATTTCGAAACCCATTGATCTCAAAGAGTTGATGATGATCATTGAGAAATATTTTAACAAGTAGAAATGACATTCACTTTTTATACTGACCAGATTATTGAATCAGACCTGAAATTTCAAATGTTTCGTTTTCCATTCCGGATAGCTGCCGTCGAGCTTCCAGGCTTTATAGCCCTGTTCTGTGAGGAGTTTCACAGCTTCATCTGCAAGTACAC